>Ga0206913_1029_pt1 | contig 37957 bp, 24 predicted proteins | sample Alteio_BWOrgHeat_72_FD_152942 | JGI IMG/M metagenome (GOLD analysis project Ga0206913, IMG submission 152942) | Enriched cells from forest soil in Barre Woods Harvard Forest LTER site, Petersham, Massachusetts, United States -... | ecosystem: Environmental > Terrestrial > Soil > Temperate forest >... | reverse complement strand
GCATCACTCATGAGGAAATACCACATCATGAGTTTACCATATTCAATATTGAAGGGGCTTCTACCTCCACTCCACCATTTTTGACCTACAGGAACAGTATGTGCCATGAGATTGTTTTGAACAGGTTCACAAATTTATCTAAGAATAAGCATACTTTATTGCACCATTAAAAAGAAAATAAACAGGTAAATCCAAAGCAGATCCACGAAATGCCAATACGTACTCACCACATCCACAGGCACCATATTATAACTCCGGATCCGCGTATTTCTTGCCCTGAGCCATAATACGAACAGGGCAATGACACCGCCAAACACGTGCAGCGCGTGTAGTCCGGCAATGATATACAAAAACTGACCTGCACCGGATCCATGAAAGGTCGTGCCTGTTGCCCACAGGTGACGGAATCCCAGCCACTGTAACAATATAAAAACCAATCCTAAAATCAGGGTCGCGGCCAGCATTTTTCTATACCGGATCATTCTCCTTTCCGTGAATGATTTGCCGGCTAAAAAAATAGTCAGACTGCTGATCAGTATCACAGCCGTTGAATAATAAAAAGCCAGTGGTGTGGTATAGGTTGTCCAACCCGGTTGCTCTCTTTTTACAATATAGGCACTGGTCAGACCGGCGAACATCATAATGATACTGCCGATGGCTACCCATAAAATAAACTTATGGGGATGTATTTTTTTATTCTGGTCAACCACACTTTTAAATTCTAAACTCGGAATCATTTGATATATTTCAATTAGCCACTTTATCGATCAGCAAAGCCAGCAATACCACTGGCAGATAAATATAACTGCTGAACATCACTCTTCTCGCCGACTGAATGGTCATTTCCCTGTATAAACGAACGCACTGACCGATCATGAAAAAATTGGCTACCAATACAATCAACAGGCTCACGCTGCCGCTCATGCCATTAAAATAAGGCATAATACCTACCGGTAAAAGTAACAGTGAATAAATAACCGCCTGCAGGGCTGAATATTTTGTTTGTCCTTCGCCTGATGGCAATAACTTAAACCCGGCAGCAGTATAGTCTTTATGTGCAATCCAGGCAATGGCCCAGAAATGTGGAAATTGCCAGAAGAATTGCAACGCAAATAGTATCCATCCGCCGGCACTCAAACTATCGTTACCTGCGGCCCATCCGATCAAACAAGGCATTGCCCCCGGCACGGCTCCTACCAATACGGCTACCGAGCTTACTTTCTTCAGGGGTGTATAAATAAACGCGTAAAAGAATAAACTGACGACTGATAAAAAAGCGGTCAGAAAATTAAAATGCCAGAGCAGCATGGTTCCCGCTAATCCACAGATCACAGCGAATGATGTTGCCTCGGCGGGAGACATTCTTCCCGACGCAACGGGCCGGTTGGCGGTGCGCTTCATCATGGCATCGGTCTGTTTTTCTACGGCCTGATTGATGGCGTTCGCACTGCCGGTGACCAGCATGCCACCGATAAACAAAAGGATGATGGATTTCCAGTCATATTCTTTCACCTTCGGTGCCAGCAAATAGCTGATCACGGCTGAAAAAACAACCATGAAGCTGAGGTTGAATTTAACCAGCAGCATGTAGTCTTTCAACTTTTCCGCTATCTTGAAAGAACCGGATTGTTTGATAGTTTCGGGCGACATCAGGCGATAGGGTTTATCCCCGGAACTAATGGTGCTGTTCATCGGCTCCAAGTGGTTCTGTTTGAAGGATGAAGTCCTTTCCGTCCTTACCATAATCGTAAGCCCAGCGGTGAACTTCCGGAATTTCTCCGGGCCAGTTACCATGACCTGGATGGATCGGTGTTGTCCATTCCAGCGTATTTGCCTGCCATGGATTTTGTGTGGTTACTTTTCTTCCTTTGAAAATGGAATAGAAAAAGTTAAATACAAACATCAGTTGCACGGCGAATACCACCATGGCAACGGTTGATATGAATCTGTTGAGATCTCCAAACTGATTAAATGACGCCCATCCCTGGTATTCTACATAACGGCGTGGCATACCCGCTAATCCCTCATAATGCATTGGCCAGAAAATCAGGTAGGCCCCGGCAAATGTTACCCAAAAATGTATATAGGACATGGTATTATTCAAATACCGCCCGTACATTTTCGGGAACCAGTGGTACACACCGCAGAACATGCCCATGAAAGCAGACACACCCATCACAATATGAAAATGTGCGATGATAAAATAAGTATCATGCAAATGGATATCCAGTGTTGAATTACCCAGGAACACACCGGTCAGTCCGCCGGAAATAAACATGCTTACAAACCCGATGGCAAATAACATCGCAGGCGTTAGCCGGATATTGCCTCGCCAGAGTGTCGTAAGCCAGTTGAAAACTTTAATGGCCGAAGGCACGGCTATCAGGAGCGTCAGCAAAACGAATACCGACCCGAGAAAAGGATTTAATCCCGTTACAAACATATGATGCGCCCATACAAGAAATGCCAGGATCGTAATGGCGAACAAAGAACCAATCATTGCCATATAACCGAAAATCGGTTTACGCGAGTTGATCGCCATAACTTCCGACACAAGGCCCATCGCGGGAAGGATAATGATATACACTTCCGGATGCCCCAGGAACCAGAATAAATGCTGGAATAAAATCGGGGACCCGCCTTCATTGGGAAGTGCTTTTTGGGTTGCCGCAATAAATATATCGGAAAGGTAAAAGCTGGTGCCGGCATGCCGGTCGAACAATAATAATATTAATCCCGAAAGAAGCACCGGGAAGGAAAGTACACCCAGGGTCGCGGTAAAGAAAATCGCCCAGATCGTAAGAGGAAGCCTGGTCATGCTCATTCCCTTCGTCCGCATATTGAGTATCGTCGTAATATAGTTCAATCCGCCTAACAGGGATGATACCACGAATAATGCCATCGCCGTGATCCAGTAATCCATTCCCCCTTTGGATCCCATATTCGCATCACCCAAAGCACTTAATGGTGGATAAATCGTCCATCCCCCGCTGGCCGGACCGGTTTCAATAAATAATGAGGTAATCATTACCACACTCGCCATCCAGAAAAACCAGTAGGATAACATATTCAGAAAGGGCGAAGCCATATCACGCGCTCCGATCTGTAGGGGAATCAGGAAATTGGCAAAAGTTCCGCTGAGTCCGCCTGTCAATACAAAGAATACAAGCACGGTGCCATGCATTGTAACGAGTGCATAATAAGCTTCTGGTTGGATTTTTCCGCCCTTGGCCCATTTGCCCAGAACATCCTCCAGCCAGGGAAAAGTCGAGTCCGGATACCCCAGTTGCAGTCTGAACAGCACCGACATCAAACCACCCAGAATCGCCCAGATCATTCCCGTTATCAGGAATTGTTTGCAGATCATTTTGTGATCCTGGCTAAATACATATTTGGTTATGAAAGTCTCTTTGTGATGATGGACTTCATGTTCTCCACCATGGGTATCGTGCGAAACGACTGCCTCACCGTGTCCATGTATCGTCAAATCAGTACTCATCATTAAAATTTTATCATTGTTTAATTCATCAACTTTCTACGCTTAACGCTTAACGCGTAATGCTTAACGCCTTTTACTGCCAACCACCAACCGCCAACTAACCGCCAACCGCCAACCGCCAACCGCCAACCGCCAACCCTTATTTAGACGCAATCAGTTTCGCAGGCATACTCACAGCAGTCGTCTTAACTGAATCAGCTGCCGGTAATTTATCTTTCATCACCAGTGCATAATTCGAAACCTGTTTTGCTTTCCACAGTATAAATTCTTCTGCCGTAACAATCTTTATAATTCCCTTCATCGTATAATGTCCCCGGCCACACATCTGGTCGCAGGAAATTTCATATTCAAAATCCGGATTACCGGTTGATTTCTTCATTTCTTCTGTCGTGTACAACGGCGTGAACCACATAGTGGTGGGTGTGCCGGGAACTGCATCCATTTTCATTCTGAAATGAGCCAGACCTACATCGTGAATCACATCGCGGGAATTGATAATGAGTTTCAACGGTTGGTTCACAACAGCATACATGGTAGAATTTATAACTATATCATCGTGCGTCTTCGGATCGTCCCATAATAAACCGAGAGAATTATTTTCCGCGTCACTGATATTCTTATAGTATTTATTTCCAAACACATTATCTTTTCCCGGATAACGAAAGATCCATCCGAATTGCTTCCCCGTAATTTCAACCTGGAGTGCATTTTTTGGCGCTTCGCCGGTGATCTGGAACCAGTACATCAGTCCAAAACCAACCAGCACGGTCAGTGCGATCGCCGGAACAACGGTCCAGATAACCTCCAGTTTATTATTATGCGGGAAATAATAACCCTTCCTTTTTTCAGAAAACTGGTATTTGAAAGAAAACCAGAACAGCAGGATTTGTGTAATAAAAAATACCACCCCTGTGATGACAATTGTAATGTAGAGCATCTGGTCGATTTTCTCCCCATGATCGGATGCGGCTTTTCCAAGTATTTTACCTTTAAACAATTCATTACACCAGTAAACACCAATCAGGCCGAGCACCAGGAAGACAATCATCAGGAATCCATTGATCCTGTTATTCGATTCATTATTTTTCTTTTCCCCTCTCAGAATGCCTACATACTCACTGGCTTTCGCAATCTGAAACGTGATCACAAATCCCAACAATAAAATCGCTAACAGAAAATAGCTGGACATGATACTTAAAAAAATTTAATCGTTTTAAATCCTTATCGATAACGGAACGACTAAGTATAGTGAATAATACTCTCTTTAAAGAACGGATGGTTTTTCGCCAACAAAGGGAACCTGGCCAGCACATTACCGGTCTGATAGATAATCAGTCCGACAAAACCCGCCGCAATGCCGACATCAAAAAGATTCATCGGAACATGATCCGGAACCAGGGTACCGAAAATCATCTGGTAGAAATCCACCCAGTGACCCAATAGCAAAGCTACAGACATAAAGGTTAATATAGTATAGTTGCGCTTGGCGCTTCTGGTCATATAGATCAGAAGGGGAGCCAGAAAATTGATGCAGAGGTTCAGATAAAATAACCCGGTATAAGCGCCTTCAAACCTGGGTCTGAAATAGGTCGTTTCTTCCGGAATATTCGCGTACCAGATCAGCATGAACTGGGAGAACCAGAGATAGGTCCAGAAAACCGAAAATGCAAATTGGAATTTGCCCAGGTCATGGAGATGTTCCTTGTTTACGTATTCCAGATAACCCTTGTTTTTCAGATAAATAACAAACAGGGTGATCAGGGCGATTCCGGCTACAAATGTGCTCGCAAAAGTATACCAGCTATACATGGTACTGAACCAGTGGGGAGCGGTGCTCATCAGCCAGAGCCAGGGAACGGTGGAAGCCACCGTAAGTGCGAACCACACAATATAGATTGCGGACCATACCGTATTTTTAAAGATATATTTTTTCCCTTCTTCTATCGACGACAACGGGTGATCATCTATTTCCCGGCTGAGGCTGCGCATTTTATAACCCAGCACGGTCCAGAGTCCAATGGTCAGTGTGGTCCAGATAATAAAAAATGTCGGATTCAGAAATCCTTTCTTGCCATTCAGTATGGGATCTTTGGCAACCAACTCTTTGTCCAGCCATTCATAAATATAAGTTTTGTGACGGAGCACCAGGACCATCAGGATTACAAAAGTGATTCCGCCTATTACCGGAACACAAGCTGAAATGGCCTCAGTTACGCGACGGAATGCCATTTGAAATCCGCCCATCGCCAGGGTAACGGCAGTAAAAAAGAACATCGCTGCGTTTACTACCAGAAGAAAATAAACGCTGTTTTGTAACAGAGCAGCCCAAAACCGGATTTGTTGGGCCTCATCACCCCTGCCATACATAAAATAACCGACGATCAGGGATAGAACCCCGGCACCCATTAACCCCATTGACCACATCCTGAAACCGGAAGGAATTTCAAAACGTTCTTTAAGTGTCATTCGTAATAATTTTTATAGTGCTCAGCTAATTTTTCTTGCCTGTTGAATCAGATGCCGGAGCCGGATGAGCAGCTGCCTGCTTTGCCTTTATATAGGCAATCACCATCCACCTCTGCCGGGTGTCTAATTGAGAAGCATAACTCCCCATTTTATTTTTTCCGTAAGTAACAGAATAATACATCTGCCCTTCAGGCATCGATTCATATTTTACATCACCTACCAGCGTGGCAGGTTTTGCGGGGAAAGGACCGTCGCCTCCTCTGTAAAGAGGGCCATTGCCATCCAGTTTCGTTCCGTGACAAATACCGCAATTCACCAGGTATAAACGATTGGCTTCTGTCATGGTCGCATCATCCAAACCACTCAATGGGTTTTTTACAGATTTCGAAGCCACATAATTAGTTGTGTCACCCGCCGCGTCCTGCATAATGTCAAAAGGGAAAATGGCTCCCCGTTTCATGGTTCCCGCAACCGGTATATTACTGTAATGAATACCTTTTTTCAACAAGGCATCTCTTTCTTCGGGAGTTACAGCATACGTTTCATAGGCGCGGCTATACGTCATATCCGGCATATAAATTCTTCCCGTATCGCGTCTGGGTTCGTCACTACAGGACGCCAGCATCGCCAGGGATAAACAAACAGGAATTATTTTTTTACAGATCCGCATTACAACATTCATTTGGTTATACCAGAATAGTTTTTGCATTATCAACAGATGGAATATTCCTGCTATAAGTTCCCAGCCACCAACCTGTCTCTGCGTCCTGTACATGTACATCCGAGGCGCCCGTTGTTTTCATAAAAGCTTCCAGATCGGCCACATTCGTTTTTGGTGTGCATTCAATCACCATCACAAATAAATCGTCTGTTGATCGCAGACTGAAATGATGCTTCCGGACAAACGGAGCCATCTGGCAGAGATAGCAAAAGGTCAGCACCATGCCTACAGAAGCAAACAGCACCGTCAGCTCAAATGTAATCGGAATCCAGGCCGGTAAAGCAAAATGCGGCTTGCCGCCAAAATTTAACGGCCAGTCGTAGATCAATGTATAACTGATTCCGCTCAGTGCCGTCGTTGTTCCCGTGATTCCGTAAAGAAATCCGGCCGTGTGAATACTCGTATCTCTCAAACCCATCGCCGTGTCCAGGCCATGGATCGGCATGGGAGTATACACATCATGAATTTTATATCCTGCAACGCGTACTTTCTTCACGGCTGGAAACAGGACCGCTTCATCATCAAAACTTCCTACAACAAATCTTTTAATAGACATAAAATCGCTTTAGAAGATATTTAATGCGCGTGTTCATATTCATGAGCAAATGCTTCTATGGATTCTTTTTCTTCCGGGCCCATCTCTGCTTTATAATTTTCGCCTGCCTTTTTCAGAATATGTTTGATTTCCGCCACGGCTACGACCGGGAAGAATTTCGAGAAAAGGAAATAGAAGGTAAAAAACAAACCGAATGTTCCCATATAAAATCCGATCTCCCAGATCGTTGGGGTATAATAAGTACTCCAGCCGCTGGGAATATATTCCCGGTAAACAGAGGTGACGATGATCACGAAACGTTCAAACCACATTCCGATATTTACTATTACCGACATGAAGAAGGTAACCACTAAATTTCTACGCAGTTTACGGAACCAGAAGATCTGGGGAGAAAGCACATTACAACCCATCATAATATAATATGCCCATCCATAGGGGGACAATAAATTCACGCGGTTTTGCAAAAAAGCAAAGCTTTCATACGGGTTCTGGCCATACCAGGCAATAAAAAGTTCGGTCAGATAGGCAATCCCGACAATGGAACCCGTGAGCACAATGATTTTATTCATCACATCAATATGCTCAATAGTAATATATTCTTCCAGTTTCAACACTTTGCGTGTAATAATTAACAGGGACTGCACCATGGCGAATCCCGAGAATACGGCACCAGCTACAAAATATGGCGGGAAGATGGTCGTATGCCAACCAGGCACCACCGAAGTGGCAAAGTCGAAGGATACGATGGTATGAACCGAAAGAACCAGCGGCGTACTCAAACCGGCCAGTACCAGGGAAAGGGCCTCATGCCTTTGCCAGTGCTTCGTTGAACCAGACCATCCGAAAGAAGCAGCGCCATAAAAGAACTTTCTCCATTTTAGTTTGGCACGGTCCCGTATGGTGGCCAGATCCGGAAGTAATCCGCAATACCAGAATAATAAGGAAACAGTAAAATAAGTTGAGATCGCAAATACATCCCATAACAACGGTGAATTAAAATTGGGCCAAAGTGAACCGCGGGTATTCGGATAGGGTAGCGTAAAGAAAGCAACCCACACACGACCCATATGCCAGATCGGAAATTGTCCGGCGCATAAAACCGCAAAAATGGTCATCGCTTCCGCAGCGCGGTTTACGCCGGTTCGCCATTGCTGTCTGAATAGTAAAAGAATAGCAGAGATCAGTGTTCCGGCATGACCAATACCGATCCACCATACAAAGTTTGTAATATCCCATGCCCAGCCAACAGTCTTATTCAGATTCCATTGCCCGACACCATAAATAACTTCCCTTGTAACAGAGAAAATACCAAAACACAGTAGGAGCACGGCTGTCAGAAATCCGATCCACCAGAGCCTGGAAGGACGGTTTTCGATCGGGCGTATGATATCTACTGTGATATCATGATAGCTCTTATCACCTGATACCAACGGCGGCCTTACCTGTGATTCGTACTTTAATGAAGACATACTGGGTTATCACTTTTCCTCCCGTTAAAAGCGGGATTAATTAAAAATCTTTATGCTTTCTCTTTAGCTTCAGATTCCGGGTTACGGACCTTGGCCAGGTAACTGATATTTGGTAATACATGCAACTCTTCCAACACATGATATAGACGGTGTTCGTTTTCCTGTCTTGCTTTCACAATCGCACTCTTAGTGTTATTAATATTTCCGAATACAATAGCTTCGGTCGGACAAGCCTGCTGGCAGGCTGTTTTTACATCGCCGTCAGTGAATACCCGGTTTTCTTTTTTGGCTTTCAGCTTACCGTCCTGTAAACGTTGCACACAGAAACTACACTTTTCCATTACACCTCTTGAACGCACAACCACATCGGGATTCAAAACCATACGGGTCAGGTCATCATTCATCATCAACACGGATTCATTTAGTTTTCCAACTCCATTTTGATCCTGGTTGTTTGGGAAACTATCAGCCCCTGTATAATCTTCCCAATTGAAGCGGCGCACTTTAAACGGACAGTTATTCGCGCAATACCGGGTACCAATACAACGGTTATAAGCCATCTGGTTCAGTCCTTCCGTGCTGTGATTTGTTGCTGAAACGGGACAAACATTTTCGCAGGGTGCATTATCGCAATGCTGGCAAAGCATGGGCTGGAATACGGTTTCGATACTATTGGGATCCGCCAGGTTGCCGGTGAAATACCGGTCAATGCGTAACCAGTGCATATCATGGTAGCGCAAAACTTCGTTTTTACCTACGATGCTCACGTTATTTTCTGCATGACAAGCCACGACACAGGCGCCACATCCCACACAGGAATTCAGGTCGATCTGCATACCCCAGTGGATACCGGGTTTATCGGCATATGGATATAGCGTTCCTTCTTTTTCGAAATTTTCAATACCCCCGAATTTGGACATTTCTTTTTTCCGGTCGTCCAGAATCTCTTCAGGTTCTTTCACAAATTCACTCAGGGCCAGTTCCTTGATCACCGAAGTCCGACCTTCATAGGAACCATGAATCTGCACCTGTGCCACTTTATATACCTCGGTTGTTTTTTCAAAACTAACTTCAGGCACGATCCATTCGACCGTAGTGCCATTATCCCATGCAAAAGGATAAACGTTTTTGCCGGCACCCACTGCAGCCAGGCCAATATAAGCACCCGTATTTTTTGGATCTGCACTTTCACGGCCATAACCCACTGCAATTGCAAACACAGCGTCCGGCATACCTGGAACGGCAACAACCGGAATCAATAATTCTGAATTACCGCTTTTAAGACGTACTACCTGACGTTCGGGGTGCGATTCGAATTTGTCGGATTGGTTATGATCACTCAGGTTGATACCATATTGTTCTTTAATGAAGTTTGGCGAAACCATGGCATAATTGTCCCAGGTTCCCCTCGTGATGGGATCGGGCAATTCCAAAAGCCAGGGATTATTACTCTGGGCACCTGTTCCCATACTCACTTGCTGATACAAGATCATTTCGTAAGTCCCGCCTTTTTTCATCGAAGAAATAGCTGAGGCTGCGGCCGCTAAGGACCCGGCATTATATTTTGCTCCGGTGAGCGGAGCAACTACACCCGCAAGCGTAGTCATTTGATCTACCACACCATCCTGCAGGGCTTTTTCATATCCGTTATAGCCACCTAATTTGGCTGTCCAGTATTGTTTGAAGAAATTGTCGTAAGAAGTTTTATTACCCGACCATATCATCAGTGAATCTTCGAATGGCCGGGTCCTGAACAACGGAGCAATCACAGGTTGCATCATCGATACAGAGCCGGTTCTAGGCTGTGCGTCACCCCAGCGTTCTAGAAAATGAGGGGAAGGCAAAATGTATTTACACAATTCCGTCGTTTCGTCCAGGCGTCCCGAAAAAGAAACAGTCGTCTTGACCTTTGCAAGACCTGCCTTGAAATTTTTTGAATTTGGATTGTCGTAAACCGGATTCACATCATATATAAGTAGTGTGCTGATCGCACCCTGATTCATATCCGACACCAATTTGGCGAACTCACTGTCAATTCCCTGACGGGTCAGGTTCTCTGCCTCCCAGGTAATCGTTGTTCCATTCGCCCCGACGGCTTCATTGATCGCATTTACAATCGTCTGAACTTCTTTGCTGTTTGATCCGGAAACAACCAATGATTTTCCTTTGTTTGCGAGCAGATCTCTGGCAGCTACACTCACTCCGGCTTTTAAATTTTCCGGAAGTGACGGAGCGGAAACAGCTCCGCCGACTGCAGCCAGTAAAGCGAGTGCTACGGCGGCGCTTTCAGAAGGTTTATGTGTATAACGAACATCCGCATTGGCTCCCGTCATGCTGAGCAGGGACTCAAATTGATAATGACGGTTCATAGCCGGTGCTTTCTCATCAATTTTTCTTCCGGTAGCGTATTGCCTGGCAAATTCTATAGGAGAAAGCCAGGTTCCGAGGAAATCGGCGCCCAGACTTACAATCACTTTCGCATTTTCGAAATGGTATGAAGGAATCGACCGTTTGCCAAAAGATGCTTCATTGGCCAGCAGCATACCGCTAAAAGAATCTGCATCGTATTGTACGTGCCGGCTGCCCGGATATTTGGAAAGGCAATCCGCGATCACCAGTTTTGTAGTAACAGAAGTAATGGTGGGTGTAAGCAGGACGAACGTTCCTTTTTGTCCTGCCATGGAATCAGAAACCAGTTTATCAAAAGCTTCAAAGCTGGTGACTTCCTGTGGAACATTATTGACCATTTGTACCGGATAACGAAGCCTGGCAGTATCATAAAGATCGAGGATCGAAGCCTGTACGCGTGCAGAAGTCCCGCCCTTGGTAACACCCGACAATTCATTTCCTTCCAATTTGATTGGCCGGCCATCTCTTACCTTGGCCACGATGGAAACCGCATCGCCGCCGGAAATAAAAGTAGTCGCATAATAATCTGCCACCCCGGGAACCATGTTATCCGGTTTAACAAGATAAGGCACCACATGTCTTACGGGCATTTCACAACTCGCAGCCAGTGTGGCAGCGGCAGTACTGAAACCAAGATATTTCAGGAAGTCACGGCGTGGATGTTTTGAATCCATCATCCCCTTTCCATCATCCAACACGCTTGGAAGATCTTCCCGGAATTCATTCTCCTGATCTTTTTTATAAGATTCAGACAGGTTGAGTTCCCCAAAACTTTTCCAGTACTTTTTTTCGCTCATTGAGATTCAAATTTGAAAATCCAAAACGTTACATTCGAAATTAGAATGCCTTCCACTCTTATACTCCTATACTCTTATACTCTTATACTTATAGTTAGTTAGTAGTGACATTTCTGACACTCCGTCCCCCCGATATTTTCCACCGTAACACTATCCATTTTTCCGGTTGAAAGGTTCTGGTGGAATTTTTCGTAAATGCTATAGAATTTATTTCCGTTACCGGCAGAATCCGGGAAATTGACTTTTGTAGTGCGGTGACAGTTAATACACCAGCCCATGCTGAGTTCGGAGAATTGTTTCACTTCGTTCATTTCAGTAATGCTTCCATGACAGGTCTGGCACTGGACTTTGCCTGCGCGGATATGCTGGGAATGATTGAAATATACATGATCGGGCAGATTATGGATCTTTACCCACTCGATCTGTTTACCGGGCTCTGTGTATTTGCCGGATTTGGGATCATAGCCGGTGTATGAATAGAGTTTTTGTATTTCCCCGGTGGCATCCACTTCCTTGCCGTTCGCGCGATAAAGTGGTTCCCCTTTGTAATCATTGATGGCTGCATGACAGTTCATACAAACATTCAGAGAGGGTACCCCGGCCATTTTTGAATCCCAGGCACCACCATGACAATACAGGCAACTGATCTGGTTGGTTCCCGGATGAACCTTATGGGAGAAGAAAATCGGCTGCTCCGGTTGATAATTTTGTTGACGTCCCAGTCCGATGGCAGCCTGTACAATATAATATCCTCCTATCACAAAGAGAACAAGTCCCAGGAAGGTGAGATAAACTTTATTGCGGTAAAATGGAATGGGATCGTGGGATGGAACACCGGATTTATCATCAGAAAGTTTCCTCAGGTTGCTGTTGACCTGTAAAAGGACCAGCATGATGACGGCCAGAATCAGGGTAAGAATGCCGTACAGGAGACTATTATCGGATTCCAGCGTTTGTGTGGCCGGACCCTCATTTGGATTTTTAGCGCCACCGCCTCCGGGTTCGGGATAGGTTTCTACATACTTCAGAATGGCATCAATTTCCGCATCCGTAAGTTGCGGAAATGTATTCATGGGCGTTTTGCCAAACTGAATATAGAGGTCGTTAAAATATTTATTACCGGATGCCAGGACGGCTGAGTTATTCCGGATCCAGGCATGAAGAAGTTTTTGATCGGGCACACGGGCGGTCACTCCTTTTAAGGCAGGACCGGTTACTTGTTTGATCGGATTATGGCAGGAGGCGCAATCGCTTTGAAATAAAGCCTTACCATCCTGAGCCATCGATAAATTACCGGAAAACAGGAAAAATGCAGTGAGAAAAAAAATGAAGGATATTCGGAAAGCACTTAGTCTGTTATGATGCATATATACAACAATGTATAAATGTGAAAAATCATCTCGGTTGGCTGCAAAAGTAAGTCAGGAAATTAACAATATACCAACATGCTGAATTTTTTTTTTGCCTTATCTGGCCTGCATTTCAGCCGATTATACAATTTTTTAAAAGATGAATGTCATTGCATTGTCATCGCGTTTCTGCGCGAATTCCGATGTTAAAAAGCCCGTTATTCAAACCATTTTTTTACCACATCTTTACAGCAATTATTAATTATTAGATATTAATTATAAACGAGCCGTTCAAAGATGTTGGAAATCGTTCCGGGTTTCAGGAACATTTCTTATTCATTAAGGGCCCCGGTTCGGGTAATCATAAAGACCCGGTTCAAGTTTTTTTATATGAAGGAAGAATTACCTCCTGTCCGACTGGCCATTTTTGCTTCCGGACAGGGTACCAATGCGCGGGAAATCATCCGTTATTTTCATGAAGAGGGACATTTGGTTTTGAACCGAAGGGTTCAGGTTTGCCTGATCGTTTGTAACAAAATCGGTGCAGGAATTCTGGATATTGCCAGGGCAGCCGGTATACCTGCTCTACTCATTGAAAAGGAAAAATTCTTTCGTGGATCTCATTATCTGGAAGAATTTGCGGACAGGGATATTTCATTCATAGTACTTGCGGGATTTCTCTGGAAAATTCCACCAGAACTGATCAGAGCTTATCCTGACCGGATCCTGAATATTCACCCGGCCCTTTTACCGGCCTATGGAGGAAAGGGTATGTATGGAAAAGCTGTACATGAAGCGGTGGTTGGTGCCCGTGAATATCAAAGTGGTATTACGATACATTATGTTGACGAGTTATATGATCACGGAAGAATCTTCTTTCAGGCCAGCGTCAACCTCTCTCCGGAAGAAACGGCGGAAACACTGGCTGAAAAAATTCATATTCTGGAACACAGGCATTATCCCGAGCAGATAGCCCGCTGGCTGGAAAGCATTTTGGCGGTTGACGGTTGACGGTTGGCGGTTGACGGTTGACGGTTGGCGGTTGACGGTTGACGGTTGGCGGTTGGCGGTTGGCAGTTGGCGGTTGGCAGTTGGCGGTTAGCGGTTGACGGTTGGCGGTTGGCGGTGGCGGTTGGCGGTTGGCGGTTTGTGATTAAGTTTAAGTGATTTAGTACTTCCAGACTTCCATACTTCCATACTTCCATACTATCATAAAGCTTTCCTTAAGTTTGAATAAAATCATAATTGTTAGAACCCTTCGTCCTATTTTGGCGTTCCTATTTTTTAAATTATCCTGTTTGGCCCGTTTTTACGCATATCTCAGAATATCGATCTTCCTTGTTCTTCTGGCTTTTTGTACAGTAAGAGCCGATGCACAGCAGGTTACTATCCATGGTACCGTATTTAATATGTATAAAACAAGACCCCTGGATGCTGTAACCGTTTTATGCAGTTGTGGAAGTGGTACCACAACCGATTCAAACGGAAATTATATGATCCGGGTAAACGCCAATGATTCCCTCCGTTTTTCATATCTCGGCCGCGCGACCCAGTACTTCCCTGTAAATATGATGAATTCCACAACTGGATTCGATATCGCCCTCCATGTAAATCCAACCCAACTGGCCGAAGTGCGGGTGGCACCCAAAAATTATTATCTGGATTCCCTGCAAAACCGGAAAGACTATGAGAAAATTTTTAATTTCAAAAAACCCGGTCTGGAAATAACGGAAGGAGCGAATGGCAATGCCGGTCTTGATTTAGATGCGCTGATCAATATGTTCAATTTTAAAAAGAACAGGCGCATGCTTGCATTTCAGAAAAGATTAATAGAAGATGAACAGGATAAATTCATCGATCATCGGTTCACACGTTATATCGTGAAAAAAATAACCGGCCTCACCGGGGATGCTGCAGACAGTTTCATGTTTCGTTTCCGTCCTTCATACGAATTCACCAAGATCGCCACTGATTACGAATTCTTTGATTATATCAAACTCGCTTACCAGGATTATAAAAGACAACGTTCTTATCAAAGGCAGCCGGCCAGAAAGGAAGAACCCACTCCTACTCCTAATGCGTTGCATTAGGCCTAAAGCCCAAAGCCTAAAGCCTAAAACTTTTTTAGTGTTGCAGATTTCTTATGAAACTCTTTATTCATTTTCACTTTTACTAATTTAAAAATTCTCAAATTAAGTTTTAGGCTTTAGGCTTTGGGCTTTAGGCTTTCAAAATTAAGTTTTAGGCTTTAGGCTTTGGGCTTTGGGCTTTAGATTAAATTGCTCCCTCATGCAATTACTACGGCATATCCCATTTTTAAAAGCAGTTTTCTTACACAGCATTTCTGCATTCGGCGGACCGCAGGGACATATCGGCATGATGATGAAAACTTTTGTCCATCGGCGGCGGGATATTACGCAGGAAGAACTGATGGATTACAATGCATTCTGCCAGTTGCTGCCAGGTGCTTCTTCCACACAAACCCTTACACTGATTGGATACAAACGAGGCGGCATTCCATTGGCTGTGCTCACCCTGATCATCTGGATCCTTCCGGCCTGCGTCATCATGGGTGTATTTTCATTCTTTATAGAATATATCAATCATAAAAATGGAAGCGCAGATCTTTTTCGTTTTGTGGAACCGATGACCGTCGGATTCCTTGCTTATGCGGCGTGGAAGGCTTTCCGGATTTCTGTACACAATACCATCACCCATTTTATTATGGCGGTCTCAGCGATTGCTACTTTCCTGCTTTTCAAAACTCCCTGGATCTTCCCGATTGTGATTGTGCTCGGTGGTCTGATTACCAATATCAGCAGCAAACGCATTCCGCAGACAGAAATAATTACGAGAAAAATTAAGTGGGCCAATATATGGCTCTTCGCCTTTATTTTTATTCTGGCAGGAATATCGAGCGAAATGGCCAGGAAAAATAACTGGCCTCACCGCCGGCCCATTAATCTTTTTGAAAATACATACCGCTTTGGAAGCCTGGTTTTTGGAGGTGGCCAGGTGTTGATCCCTTTGATGTATGAACAGTTTGTTGCCAGGCCCGAATCACAAAAACTCATCCAGCGGAATCCCAATATCGTAAAGATCAACAAGGAAGATTTTTATACCGGTGCCGGATTTGTACGCGCCATACCCGGACCCGTTTTTTCTGTTTCATCCTATATGGGTGGTATCGCCATGAAGGATCTCGGGTTTTCTATGCAGGTGATCGGTTGTATCGTCGGATCCCTGGCCATTTTTTTACCCAGCGCGCTTCTTGTGTTATTCTTTTTTCCGATCTGGTCCAATCTCAAGAAATATGCGACGGTCTACCGGGCCCTGGAAGGTATTAATGCAGTTGTGGTGGGTATCATGATAGCCAGTTGCTTTTATATGATGAAGGACTTTACGCCCTCTTCGAGCCTGATATTCTGGATTAATATCGGGGTGGGGATTTTGACGTTTATTCTATTGCTTTACAGCAAGTTACCTTCTCCTGTGATTGTAATGATCTGCTTATTATTGGGATGGATCATTTGATCGTTGACCGTTGGCGGTTGGCGGTTGGCGGTTGGCGGTTGGCGGTTGGCGGTTGGCGGTTGGGGTTGGCGGTTGGCCGTTGACAGTTGTTTGTTGCCGATATCACCGTTCCACATTGCCATATCCACATTTATCTTTCACATTCCCTCATCACCAGACTTCCACATTTACCACATTGTTAAGCTCGGTTTACCGCAATTCGTAAAGGAATAAGAAAATGAAGAATTAAATTTGCCTCCCCTTCATACTGAGCCTTATTGAATAAACGTCAAATACATATTGGTCTCGTTGGCAATCCGAATAGCGGGAAAAGCTCTCTTTTTAATGCCCTGACCGGCCTTCACCAGAAAGTTGGGAATTTTCCAGGCGTTACGATTGATAAGAAAACAGGTTCCAGTGACCTGGGTTCCGGGAAACTGGCACAGATCGTTGATCTGCCCGGTACATATAGTTTGTATCCCAAACGATCTGACGAGTGGGTGACATATAAAATACTTCTTCACCAGGATGAAGACGTGAAAGTGGATATGGTGATCCTGCTTGTGGACGCCAGCAATCTGCGCAGAAATCTGCTGTTTTGTTCCCAGATTATCGATTTGAAAATTCCGGTAGTCGTGGCCCTGACCATGATGGACCTTGCGGGGAAAAAAGGGATTGAAATTGATGTGCCGGGACTGGAAAGAGAACTGGGCGTACCTGTGGTGCCGGTAAATCCACGCAAGAACAAGGGCATGGTTCAATTGAAAAGAATTCTTGCGCAGCGCGCCCAGCAATTACACCAGGCACCGGTTCGTGATTTCATTCCCAACCGGGCACTGGCCGAGGATGCAGTTTCCCAGATGAGACAGATGATGCCCGAGATCAGCGACTACAGTGCTTTGCATTACCTGATTAACCATGAGTCCTTCCACTTCTCGCGGGACCAGCACCATCGCATCGAAAATATTGAGGAAGCCAATCAGTTCAATCATACCCGGGTACAGGCAGAGGAAATCCTGCAGCGGTATAACCGCATCCGGCAAGTGATGCAGCAAACCATTTCAGAGCCCGATCCCCTTCAAAGAACACTTTTTACGGAGAGACTTGATAATATTCTGATGAACCGCGTTTGGGGTTATGTGATCTTATTGGCTGTACTTTTTTTACTATTTCAATGTGTGTTCTGGCTTGCCCAGTTCCCTATGGATGGTTTGGATTGGGCATTTACCAAAATGAGTACCTGGGTTTCAGCTCAATTGCCGGATGGATGGTTTAGGGATCTGATGGTGAACGGACTGCTGGCCGGACTGAGTGGCATATTGGTTTTTATTCCCCAGATCATGATTCTCTTCGGGCTGATAACCGTACTCGAGGATACAGGTTATATGGCCCGCATCAGTTTTCTAACTGATAAGCTTATGCGAAAAGTAGGATTGAATGGCAAATCGGTGATGCCCATGATCAGCGGATTTGCCTGTGCCGTGCCTGCCATTATGAGCAGCCGGAATATTGAAAATAAAAAAGAAAGGTTGCTGACGATTTTGGTAACACCCCTGATGAGTTGCAGCGCCCGGTTACCGGTATACACCATGCTGATTGCATTGGTTATTCCAAATCACAAAGTATGGGGGTTTTTCAACAGTCAGGGAATGGTCATGATGGGTTTGTATCTGATGGGGATCGTGGCAGCCCTGATCGTATCTTATGTTGCCAAAAAATTTATCCATTCCACCGAAAAAAGTTTTTTCATATTAGAATTGCCGACCTACCGAGCACCACGCTGGAAAAATGTGGCCATTACGATGGTCAGCAAAGCAAAAATATTTGTACGTGATGCGGGTAAAGTGATCATTGTGATCAGCATGATTCTTTGGGGTCTGAGTACCTATGGCCCTCCAGGCCGGATGCATGCTGTAGCAGAAAAATATAAAAATGCTCCGCCTTCCGAAATGAAAGCAAAAAATGCGGCTTTGCTGGAAAATTCCTACGCCGGCATTTTAGGAAGGACCATCGAACCCGCCATCAAACCGCTGGGGTATGATTGGAAAATCGGTATCGCTTTGATTACTTCTTTTGCCGCCCGCGAAGTATTTATCGGAACCATGGCCACTTTATACAGCGTGGAAGGCGGTAAGAATGCCAATCCACAAACGCTGAGAGAGAGGATGGATTCTGCCAGAACTGATGACGGAGCTAAAGTGTATACCCTCGCAACCGGTGTTTCATTGATGATTTTCTATGCATTTGCCATGCAATGTATGAGTACACTGGCGGTAGTCAGGAGAGAAACCCGGGGCTGGAAATGGCCTTTGATTCAGGTGTTCTATATGACAGGGTTGGCATATGTAGCCAGTTTGATCGCCTACCAGTTGCTGAAATAGGCAGGATGCAGGATGCCGGATGCTGGATGCATGAAGAATCACCACTCGCGTCTCATCATCGTGCCTCACGCCTCCTGCCTCACGCCTCGCGTCACATGCTCTAAACTGTTCGAATCCGCACAGACCTGTATCAAAATCATGCTTACATTCTAACGCCTTCCTTCAAATCCCTTGATAATCATAGCCTCTCATGACCGGCATATATTGTGTGTGAGGCTAATTAATTCCGCACAGTTTGGAATTTATCTGCTAATGAGTCTTAATTAAAATCATCATGATCAGGAACTACCTTTCTATTATTTTCAGGAATCTCTGGAAGAATAAATTATATACGTTCATCAACGTCATCAGCCTGGCGGTTGGGATCGCTTCTATAGTATGGGGGATACAGGATTACAGATACTCTTTCAGCTATGACAGTTTTCATAAAGATGGAAAAAATATATTCCGCGTACTCACAAAGACGGCGGGCAGTGATAACCTGAATGGATACTGTCCGGAATACCTGGCAGCATCTGCCAAAAATGACTTCCCGGCTATAACGCAGACGGTGAGATGGGACAGTCGCGGGTTAAATGTCAAAGCACCACAGAATGATCCGTTTGCAACAGGTGCTCATTTTACCGACGCGTCCTTTTTCGACCTGTTTAATTTTCCGCTGACACGGGGAACCAATCAGATTCAGGACCGGTCAACCGTATTGCTTACGGAACGTGCCGCAAAAAAATTCTTCGGTGATGTAGATCCCATAGGAAAAATCCTGCTGTTATATTCTGATGAGCCATTTAAAAAACCACTGACTGTTACCGGTATATTAAAAGATCCGCCACCGAACTCTTCTATCCTGTTCGATCTGATCACCAATACTGAAAATCAATTGAAGGCAGACGGATCCCCGATAAAAAATGATGACTGGGTATGGATGTCAGACGCAGTATTTGTAAAATTGAAAAACCCGGGCGACGCAGCTACAGTAAGTAAAGAACTCAACAGATATGTTCCGCTTCAGCAATCTGCAAGACAGGATATCAAAATTAAATCCTTTTCGCTGCAACCCCTTGCCGAGGTTTGCGACGGATTCAATATCGACAACGACGGATTATCGGGCAGGCCCACTGATGCTGCAGCCTTTGGTCCTATCGTTCTTGCGATCCTTATACTTCTTTCTGCCTGTTTGAATTTTGCCAATACTTCCGTTGCACAAAGCAATCGCCGACTCAAAGAAATGGGAGTGCGGAAAGTAATGGGAAGTTCTTACTTACAGATCATGCTGCAACAATTGATGGAATGCGCCATTATTGTTTTATTTGCTATAGTTCTATCCGTTTTCCTCAACAATTTCTGGTTGCCCACCTTCAACAGTATGTTCAGGAACGTAAAACTGGAAGCACATTATTTGAGCGATTTCAAACTGATAATTTCAATCGGTATTATTTTTCTGCTGGTCACCCTGCTCGCAGGAGCTTATCCCGCATTCTATATCAGCCGGTTTAATGCAACCAATATTTTCAGGGGTTCGGTAAAATTTGGCGGAAGTAATCTTTTTTCCAGGATCTTACTTGGATTGCAGGTAGCCATTTCCTTTATTACTGTTATAGCCGCTGTGGCATTTTCGCGAAATTCCGTTTTTCAAAGTAAACTCGACTATGGCTATGATAAAGTAAATGTGATCGGAGTAGATCTGCAAAATGAATCTGCCTTTCCTGCAGTACGGGACGAATTCAACAAAATTCCCGGTATTGATCAAATGGCAGGCACTGTAAATAATATCGGGTTCTGGTATTACAGTATTCCTCTTCAGGCGAAGGGGGAAAAAATTCAAAGCATCTTTCTGCGAACAGGCGCTCACTACATTGATTTGATGAAATTCAAACTGGTTGCCGGCCGCAACTTTAATGCGGAAGGCACGGGTGACTATGAAAAAACAATAGTCATCAATGAAAAACTTGCATTTTTATTTGGCTGGAAACCGGATGACGCCATCGGAAAACTAGTCAGGACCAGTGATACATCTTCATGTACCATCGTAGGTGTCGTGAAGGATTTTACTCAAAGCACGGTGTTCGATCCCATACAACCTGTGGCGATGATGTTGACTTCGCCGGACAAATATGCGAGGATCATTGTTCGCGCAAAACCTGGAACGATCAACACCGTGTATGCCGGTCTCAAAACAGCCTGGGCTAAACTTTATCCCACAAAACCATTCAGAGGGTATTATCAGGATGAAGTCGCATCCGAGGCGGCCAGTGTGAATGAGAGTATTGCAATCATATTTAAATGGTTCGCTATCATTTCTGTATTAATGGCGTCGACCAGTATGTTTGCTCTGGTCTCTCTGAATGTTTTAAAAAGATCGAAAGAAATAGCCATCCGGAAAGTGGTGGGTGCGGAAGACAGACATATATTCCAACTCGTATTGAAGGGTTATTCATGGATCATTTTATTATCTGCTATCATCGGATGTTATGGAGGTTATGCGCTCTCCAAACTTTTGATGGATCTGATTTTCCGGATCAATGCGGGCGTCAGTTCTAATTCACTGGCTATTTCATTCGCCGGTGTTCTGATAATTTGCGCAGGCACCATTGGTGCGAGAGTCTGGATGGTTCTGCGGTCAAAGACCACAGATGCCTTGAAAGCGAACTAGATTAATGATTAACGATTAATGATTAGTTATTAACGTTTTTTTTCCTCGTTAATAATTAATCACTAATAATTAATAATTAGTTAGGATTCCACGATGAAAGCAGTTTGGTAGAAGTTATTCACCGCGCCAACCGGGCGTAGCTTCACATAAAACGCTTCGGTAAATATTTTAAAGGCAAGGAATTCGTGATTAGCGACATTGAATTCATCAAAGAAAATAATATCACCTTTTTTGAGATAAGGATAAAGTTGGGAAAGTACAAAAATGGTAGAGGAAAAAAGATCCGCATCCATATGGATAACCTTGGGCTTTGTGGTGAGGAGACTTTTATTTGATTCAACAAATGGAAACAGTGAATCCTGGAAAATGCCCTTTATGAATTCTGCCCGGCCATCGTTAATCTGCGCCTGATCAAAAGCCATGGCTCCTTTTTTAAAACCACCCCAGTCTTCGGGTAATCCTTCAAATGTGTCAAATCCCCGAAATAAAGACTCCGGGTTTGTATTTTTTTTCATCCACCAGAAAAAGGAACTACCCGATGCCACCCCGAACTCCAGGTAAAGAATATCTTTCGTCGCGAGCTCAAAATGAACTGCTACGGTATCATATAATGTATATCGCTTGGGATAGTCTCGTTTCCATGAATAGAAGTCATTGATTAACAAGTCAGTACGGTTGGACAGGCTAATCCACGCACGCAGGACATTAAAGTTTCGAAGGAAGAAAAAAAGTCGGTTGAAAGGGGAGAGCAATCGCAGAATGCCACTCCATAAAAGAAAATCCTTGAAGAATTTGATGATTCTAAGTTTCATTCAGAATAACCCCGAAGTTTATTTATCAGGAAGGAGCGCAAAAATAAGCTTAAAGCTTAAAGGGTAAAGTGACCGTCAAAACACTTTCGGTACTATTATTATTAAATAAAATCAGAATAATCCGAAATCAATCAGATATGGATCTATTACCGGAAAGCCTTACGCCTTAGCCTTTACTTTAGCCTTAGCCTTAGCCTTAGCCTTTGCCTTTGCCTTTGCCATACGCCTTACGCCTTAGCCTTAGCCTTAGCCTTAAAAACATATTAAAATAAATTGGAATCCGTTGGAACTGAACCAGTTAAAGAAGAAAAAGCGATTGGAAAATAAAAAAATACCCTTATCTTTGCCTAGCCGTAAAAAAATAAGGTCGGCTGTAGAAACAGCTGACCTCTAACGATTGCTTGCCATATGAAAAAAGGTAGTATTCGACTTTAATTAGAATGCTGCAGTTTGTTCCTCTTGACCTCTAACGATTTACTTCCTAACGATTGCCTGCTGTATTCTTTTCTTAATTGCTTTTACAAAATTAAGGGTGTGTGGGATTCATTTCAAACCATCTTATAGGTGTTTTAATCATGTCAAAACTGTGTATCTTTTCGTGGAAGTGTTGCCTGGACACAGTTTCAGCAAAATTTATCAATGATGGCCAACCGTTCAACCGATATATTATTTCAATTAATTTGTTCACTGGAAAAATCCGAAAAAAGGCATTTCAAGCTCTATATTAAGAGGAGTTCCGGAAATGAGGACCTGAAAATTGTTCAACTATTTGATGCGCTCGATAAGATGCAGGACTATGACGAAAAACTCCTGCTAAAGAAACTTCCTTTCACCAAATCGCAGTTATCTAATCTAAAAACGCATCTCTACAAACAATTACTTGCCAGTCTTCGTCTGCTCAAAACAACAGAAAATACAGATCTGCAATTGAGCGAGCATATGGACAATGCGCGGCTGCTGTACAATAAAGGATTGAAACATCAGGCACTGAAGATTCTTGAAAGAGCAAAAGAAATCGCCAAGGCAAATAATAAACTGAATTTTCTTGCGCAGCTGATTTCTCTTGAAAAGAAAATCGAGACACTTCATATCACGAGAACCTCGCTGGAAAAGACAGAACAACTTACGCGTGAGGCAAGGGGAATCAGTGAACATATAGATCGCGTGACGCGCCTTTCCAACCTGGCCTTATTACTCTATCGCTGGTATGTGGAGTTTGGGCACGCACGCAATGAAGCGGATGAAAAAAGGCTACGGGATTTTTTCAAACAGAATACGCTCCCCGATACGTCACATCTGGACGATTTTTATGAGAAACTTTATCTCTATCAGAGCTATAGCTGGTTTGCATTTATCCGGCAGGACTTCATCATGTATTACCGGTATGCACAGAAATGGATCGATCTTTTCGAAAAGGAACCGTTGATGATTACGGTAGAAACGGGTCACTACGTAAAAGGCATGCATAATTTGCTCAATGCCCTTTTTGATCTGCGGCATTTCAGCAAATTCGAAGTGATCCTGAAGAAATTTGAAGCATACTATAATACGCCAGAGGGGCAACATCATGATAATTTCAGGATACATACCTGGGTATACATTCACCTGGCGAAAATCAACTGGCACCTGATGACCGGAACATTCAAAGAGGGGCTGGAGCTGGTTCCTGATATTTCAAAAAAGCTGGTTGAATATGCAATTTATATTGATCATCATCGTACGCTGGTTTTCAATTATAAAATCGCCACTTTATATTTCGGAAGCGGTGATTACAGCCGGTCAATCGACTACCTGCAGTCAATTATAAATGATCATATTGATCTCCGGTACGATCTTCAATGTTATGCACGACTGGTGCATTTGCTGGCGCATTATGAACTCGGGAATTATGAACTGATGGAATCGCTGACAAAATCCGTTTACCGGTTCATGGCGAAAATGAAAAACCTGACGGTGGTAGAAGAAGAGATGTTTAAATTTTTGAGAAAAAGCTTCCAGATTTCAAGAAGGGAAATCAAGCCTGAACTGGAAAAATTGCTGAGTAAAATTAAACACCTGGAATATAATCATATCGAAACCCGCTCCTTCGCCTATCTCGATATCATTTCATGGCTCGAAAGTAAACTGCAGGATAAAACCATGAGCGAAATCATTCATACAAAGTATCTGAGACGCAAGGCCAGGAAGGTTAGAGCTGAACGCCCGTTCATTCTAAAATCCTCAGAAAAGACGGTTAGCGCTTGATTTTTGCAATCTATTATCCTTTTGTGAACCTGGATATTTCTTACAGCATCCCAAAGACAAATTGAGCCGACGAACACTTTTTGTCCGATTCCGAACATCTTCGTAATAATGGCTCAAATTCAATTCCTTCATAAATAAGACTTTACAACCCGGCATTTTAATTGAACGATTTTAAGCGTAAAGCTTAATGTTTTCCTGTCAACCGTCAACCGTCAACCGTCAACCGTCAACCATAAAAAATATCAACGTGTTCAAAAACTACCTGAAGACTTCTCTGCGGTTTTTATCAAAAAACAAAACCTATAGCTTCATCAACATCTTCGGACTGGCATTGGGCACACTTTGTTGTGTGTATATCATTCTGTACGTCGCGGATCAGTACAGTTACGACCTGCATCATCGGGATGCGAAGAACATCTATCGTATCACTTGCGATTTGGAACTTGCGGGCGACAGGCATCACAACGCAACTTGTTCGCCTCCGATCGCTCCCACTTTGAAAAAAGATTTTGGAGAAGTGATCCAGTTTGTCCGCGTGGTACCTACACTTGGTGTTGTAAAACACCTCATGACGTACAAAGAAAAATCGTTTTACGAGGAGAACGCATTTTTTGTTGACTCCACTTTCTTTAATGTGTTCAATTACCATTTTGTTTATGGCAATCCTGCGACGACTCTTAAAGAGCCTTACTCCATCGTACTTCAGCAGTCAGTTGCGAACAAATTTTTTGGAAATGATGACCCCGTTGGGAAAACGATCACCCTGCACAATGGTTATGGTAAAACGGATTTTAAAGTAACTGCTGTAGTGAATGAAAGTCTGGGCAGAACGCAGATCGAGGCCAACATGTTTATCACCATGAACAGCGGAGGCATCGGTGGTTACGTGATCGATAATCATTTTTTTGCAGGTAATAATTTCACTTATAGCTATATTAAAATCCGTCCGGATGCAAATGCTGCGGACCTGGAAAAAAAATTACCGGCTTTCCTCCTGAAATATGGCGGCGACCAGATGCGTGAAATGGGAATGAAGAAAGCCTTACATATCCAGCCCTTGCATTCTGTACACACGACTGGAGGTTATGAAGTGGAGATCAGCAAAACGACAAGCAGTTCCTTTTTGTATATCCTGATCCTGATCGCTGTAATGATACAGGTGATTGCCTGTATCAACTTCATGAATCTCTCCACAGCCCGTGCATCGAAACGCGCAAAGGAAGTTGGAGTCCGAAAAGTGATCGGTGCTGGCAAGCAGGCATTGATCAGGCAATTCCTTACAGAATCCATCATATTGTCTCTGATAGGAATTCTGATAGCGGTACCGCTGCTGATGCTAGCCATGCCACTGTTGAATCAGATCACGCAGGCAGATATCCGACTTTCACTTTTTTCCAATTATCGTCTCTGGCTTTTCCTCTTTGGACTGGTTATTTTAACCGGACTACTCGCTGGTAGTTACCCCGCATTCTATCTTTCTGCTTTTCAGGCGGTGAAAGTAATCAAAGGAAATTTTACTAATCAGATTTCGGCTACCGCCATTCGCCGTTCGCTGGTGGTTTTCCAGTTCGTACTTTCCATCGTTCTTATCACGAGCATCATCATCATTTATAGTCAGCTCAATTATATCAAAAACAAGGATTTGGGATTTGACAAAAATCAGAAACTCATTTTTGATTTTTATACAGAAGAAACCCAAAGCAAGATGGCGTCACTGAAAGATGATCTGCTGAAACTTCCTGAAGTAAAAGATGCAAGCACTTCCAATCTTTACCTCGGAACCCTGGTGATGCGTGATCATGGTGTATATCCACCTGGAGGCAATATGGCCACATCCATCGACGCACAGAATATTGCAACCGATGAACATTTCCTGCATACCAATGGCATTCAAATTATTTCCGGCCGTGATTTTCGTCGGAATGATACGGGTCGTGTGCTCATCAATGAGACCCTTTGCCGAAGGTTGGGGCTTAAGCCGGAAACCGCACCGGGCACCCGGCTCTATACACAATATGCACCTGACCCGGTAACCTTTGTAGAGGTGGTTGGCGTGATGAAAGACTTTAATTACAGTTCACTGCATATCGATGTCAAACCCTTCTTTTTTGAATATCAAAATGACTGGAAGAGAATGGATATCCTGGTGGTTGCAGCGAATAGCAGTAACTATTCATCCTTGTTGTCAAAAATGAAATCTATCTGGAACCAGCATTTGCCAGGCATCCCGTTTGAATTTATGTTTATGGATGATGTGGTGCAAAAACAATACGAAGCGGAAGTCACGCTGGGAAATATTATCAATTCGTTTACGTTGATGGCGATCCTGATCTCCTGTTTGGGTCTTTTCGGACTCGCATCATTCAGCGCCGAACAGCGCAGCAAGGAAATCGGAATCCGGAAAGTATTGGGAGCAAGTATTTCGGGGATAGTTGCTCTTTTGTCGAAAGATTTCCTAAAACTGGTGCTGGTTTCCATTGTGATCGCTACACCACTTGCCTGGTGGGCCATGAACAAATGGCTGGAGGGTTTCAACTACCGGGTGCCCGTCACCTGGTGGATGTTCGCGCTGGCCGGACTCATCGCCATATTGATCGCTTTCTTCACAGTGAGCTTCCAGGCGGTAAAAGCCGCAGTTGCGAATCCGACAAAAAGTTTGAAGCAAGAATGAAAGTCTGGAAGACTGTCCCGCACATGCGGGATGGAAGTATTGAGTCAAAGAATTTCCGCCATCCGCTAACCGTCAACCGTCAACCGTCAACCGCCAACCGCCAACCGCCAACCGTCAACCGTCAACCGTCAACCACCAACCGCCAACCGCCAACCAAAAAGCTATGATCAAAAACTATCTAATCACGGCTCTCAGAAATTTACGCAAAAACAAAGCGCATTCTTTTATCAATATTGCAGGATTGTCTGTCGGAATGACCGTAGCCATACTGATCGGGTTATGGATCTGGAATGAACTTTCCTTCAACAAATATCATCAGCACTACGACCGGGTCGCCCAGGTGATGCTGGATCAGAATTTTAATGACAATACGTCGACGTTTGTGGCCATCCCCATCGCACTGGATGCAGCCATCAGAAAAAGTTATGGCAGTGATTTCAAACATATCGCCATGGTATCATGGACGGATTCACATATTCTGACGGTTGACGAAAAAAAATTATCCTTCAAGGGCACTTTCATGGATAAAGAAGGTCCGGAAATTTTTTCTCTTCAGATGCTGAAAGGAAGTCGCAATGGCTTACAGGATCCGGCATCGATCCTGATTTCGCGATCCGTAGGAAAGGCTCTTTTTGGTGACGCAGATCCAACGGGCAAAACGATCATGCTCGATAATAAAAACAATTTTAAGGTGACCGGTGTGTATGAGGACATACCCTCCAATTCAAGTTTACACGACCTGAGTTTCCTCGCACCCTGGGATTATTATTTGAAAACATTCATACCCGAACGTGTTCTTTCAGACTGGGGCGATGACAGCTGGCAGATGTATGTTCAGATGGCAGATCATGCGGATATGAACAGGGTTACGGAAAAAATAAAAAATATAGTGCTGGACCATTCAGGCAAGGAGGATGCACGTTTTAAACCGGCGATTTTTCTGCAGCCGATGAGTAAATGGAGATTGTACAGCGAATTTAAAAATGGTGTGAATACCGGTGGTGCGATACAATATGTATGGATGTTCGGAATCATAGGAATATTCGTATTGTTGCTGGCCTGTATTAATTTTATGAATCTGAGCACGGCCCGCAGTGAGAAGCGGGCAAAAGAAGTAGGCATCCGTAAAGCGGTCGGTTCACTGAGATCGCAACTGATCATTCAGTTTTATTGTGAATCCCTGCTGACCACTCTCTTCGCTTTTGCATTTTCACTGCTGCTGGTCTGGCTGATATTGCCATCTTTTAATCAATTAGCCGATAAGCAAATGACCATTCTCTGGAGCAATGGTTTGTTCTGGATCCTATGCACAGGATTCACATTATTTACTGCGCTGATCGTTGGAAGTTATCCGGCACTATATCTTTCTTCTTTCAGACCGGTCAAAGTATTGAAGGGTGTTTTCAAAGCGGGGAAACTTGCCGCCATACCAAGAAAAGCATTGGTCGTGTTGCAATTCACCGTCTCCGTCGTTCTGATCGTCGGTACTATTGTTGTTTTCAATCAAATCCAGTTTGCCAGGAATCGTCCCGTTGGATATAACAGAAACGGGTTGCTTTATATTGGAATGCAGACGAACGACCTGCACGACCATTTCGATGCGGTGAGTGCGGATCTGAAAAGTGCCGGAGCAGTAACGTATATGGCTCAGTCTTCAAGCCCGACCACCGGCATCGAGAATAACCGGAGCGGATTACAATGGAAGGGAAAGGATCCCGCTATGACAGATGATTTTGGCAATATCCGTGTAACTACTGATTATGGAAAAACGGTCGGCTGGCAATTTACCGATGGCAGAGATTTTTCAAATCAATATCTGACAGATTCTTCCGCATTGATCATCAATGAAGCCGCCGTCAAATATATGGGTCTTAAAAATCCGGTAGGAGAAAATATCCGGGTTGGGAGAAAGGACTATCACGTAATTGGTGTTGTAAAGGATATGGTGATGCAATCGCCTTATGAACCGGCAAAACAGACTATTTATTACATTACCCACGAAGATTTTTCCTATGTGATTATCAGAATCAATCCCCATATCAGCGCGCATGATGCCATCCAAAAAATTGAGGCAGTATGTAAATCATATAGTCCTTCCGTTCCCTTCTCCTATCAGTTTGCGGATGAAGCGTATGCAAAAAAATTCAGTGACGAGGAACGCATAGGTAAACTCGCCAGTCTGTTCGCAGTACTGGCCATCTTTATCAGTTGCCTGGGCTTATTCGGAATGGCCACATTTACCGCCGAACAACGCATCAAGGAAATCGGCGTTCGAAAAGTACTCGGTGCATCTGTCTTTAGTCTATGGCGATTACTGAGCAGGGATTTTATTAACCTGGTCATTATTTCATTATGTATTGCTACTCCGGTGGCCTATTATTTTATGGGGCAATGGCTACAGCATTATGAATATCGTACGTCAATGCCCTGGTGGGTATTTGGGGCAGCAGGCGCAGGCGCCATTCTGATAACTTTGTTAACCGTGAGCTACCAAAGTATCACGGCAGCACTGATGAACCCGACGAAAAGTTTAAAAACGGAATAAGGCTGGACGCAGGAGGCAGGACGCATGACGCTGGAAGCAGGAAAATTCTTCTGGCGTCCTGCTTCCTGCGTCATGCGTCCTGCGTCCTGCCTCCCGCCTCCCACCTTCCGTCTATTCAGTCCGTAAATTTTTAACCGGATTCGAAACCGCTGCCCTGATCGCCTGAAAACTGACGGTTATAATAGCGATCAGAATAGCTGCAACGCCCGCCATGATAAAAACCCACCAATGGATATTGACACGATAGGCATAATTCTGCAACCATTTATGCATCGCCAGCCAGGCCAGCGGAAATGCCAGCAGCAGGGAAAACAATATCAGTTTTAAAAATTCAATAGATAACAAACCAGCCAGACTCACTACCGTTGCACCCAACACTTTACGAATGCCAATCTCTTTAATCCTTCGCTCTGCCGTATATGCTGCCAGACCAAATAAACCCAAACAGGAAATCAGGATCGTCAGTGCCGCAAATACACGCGACAGTTTGCTCATCAGCATTTCTGACTGAAACATGTCATTAAACTGATCATCCACAAAACGATATTCGAACGGATAGGCCGGATTGTCTTTCTTCATCACTGCTTTAATACCTGTTAATAAATGTTCTGCGTTCGTTCCTGCTTTGGTCCTCAGGTATAGGGTGTTCTCAAATCTCGGCGCCGTACAGAAAAAAATCACCGGATCGGGTTTGCCATACATATTTCCATATACATAATCATTCACCACACCCACCACCGTTGCATGAAGCAGGGTATCGTTCTCATCATAAATGGTTTTGCCGATCGCTGTTCCCTGTCCGAGGAGTTTTGCCAGGGACTCGGTAATGATCGCACTGGCATGCAAAGATTTATTATCATAATTCAACGTGTCCGTCACATAGAAATTTCTTCCTTCAATTACCTTCAAATCCATCGTAGAGAAAAAATCAGGGTCCACGCTTCTCCACGAAATCAGAATTTTACTGCCGGGCGCTTTTCCCTGCCAGGCAAGGCCATCCGTATTATTTCCTCCATAAATGGTTGGATGATCTGCCAATCCCGCATACTGAACAAGTCCCGTTTGCATCAGATCCTGTTTGATGGATTCGTAATGTTTATTCATATCACCCTGCATACTCAACTCGAGCAGACCGTTCCGGTTAAATCCCAGGTTTCTGTCTTTAATATGTTGTATCTGTTGAAAAATAATAATCGTGGCAATGATCAATACGATGGAAACGGTGAACTGAGTCACCACCAGCCCTTTTCTGATCCACAAAGCGCTGCCGCTTTTCACTTTGATTCCTTTTAATACAAACACGGGATTGAACGATGACAGGTACAACGATGGATAACTGCCTGCAACAACACCGCAAATGCACGTGATCATTAGTAAAGCCACCCAATGCACCGGGTTGTTCAATTCCAGCGACAGGTTTTTCTGAACAAGCAAATTAAATGCTCCCAATGAAGCTGCTATAATCACAATTGCCACAATGGCCGACAGCAATGCCATAAACAAAGCTTCGCCAATAAATTGAGCGATCAGTTTTCTTCTTCCGGCACCCATCACTTTACGTACACCCACTTCCCTGGCACGTTTCTCGCTCCGCGCCGTGGCCAGATTCATAAAATTGATACAGGCAATAAACAAAATGATCCAGGCGATCATACCAAACAGCCGAACATAAACGATCTGACCACTACCCGTGGGTTTACCATTCTCAAAGTCACCATATAGTTGCCAGTTATTCATACCAAACAGCACGACATGTCCCGTAGACGTAGGTGCTCTTTTTTGTACAAAATTGAAGAGTTGTTTGTTGATGGCATCCAGACTGGCTCCCGGCTTTAATTCAACATAAGTGCTTAAGCAATTATTCCCCCATTCATATGCCCAGGGACTCTGCTGATACCAGATTTGAAAAGGCGCCACCCATTCAAATCTCAGAGAAGAATTTTCCGGGATATCTTTCAGCACCCCGGTGATCACATAATCCTGTTTGTTGTCGACACGCACCGTTTTCCCGATCACGTTTTTCTCATTACCAAAAAACTTCTTCGCCGTTTTCTCCGTGATCACCAGAGAATATAATTGTGCAAAGGCGGTTTTTGGATTGCCCTGCACAAAAGGTAATGTGAACATGTTAAACAGAGAGGGCTCTACATATTTTCCCGATGCATACACTGGTTTGTTATTTATAGAAAATAAGAGCCTGGTGTCATTTTCAGACGCGCGGCAGGTATTGGCGATACCCGGAATTTCTGCCTGTATGGCGGGAGCCATAACGCCAGGTGTTGATCCGTGCGTGAACACACCCGAATTCAAAAACGAATTTACACGTGCAAAGTATAACCTGTCTTTCTTAACATTAAACTGGTCGAAATGCAGTTCATCTTCCACCCATAAAAATATCAGTCCGGCACAGGCGATGCCGATCGCCAGGCCAAAGATGTTCAGAAAACTATATGTTTTGTTCTTTAGCAAAGCGCGCAGCGATGTTTTCAGGTAATTTTTGAACACGACTTATTAATTGTTAATTATTAATTATTAACGACTGCCTCTCGCGTCCAGCATCCTGCATCCTGCATCCTGCATCCTGCTTTACTCCGACCGTAAGCTGGTGACCGGATTCGCAACCGCTGCCCTGATCGCCTGGAAACTGATCGTTAAAAAAGCGATAGCAATCGAAATCATGCCCGCCACAGCAAACACCCACCAGGAAATATGAATATGATAGGCAAAATCCTGTAGCCATTTATTCATGCCCAATAATCCGATGGGTGCCGCTATCACAAAAGCAATCAATACCAGTTTGATAAAATCTACAGACAACAAATTTACTATGTTCGAAACGCTTGCACCCAGCACTTTCCGGACACCGATTTCTCTTGTACGCTGAATCGTACTATAGGAGGCAAGCCCCAGTAGTCCAAGACATGATATGAATATAGCCAATACAGCAAAGTTGAAAAATAAATTTCCAAATTTATCTTCCGCCCGGTATTTCTGATCAAATTGCTGATCCAGGAAATTATATTCAAATGGGCGGTTGGGTATGGTCTGTGCCCATTTATCACTAATGGCTTTGATTGTTTCCGGCATCATCGTAGATGAAATCTTGATTGAAATGGTGCCGAACCCCCATGATTCAAACCGCATCGTGAAGGGTTTGATATTCTGTTGTAATGATTCGTAATTAAAATCCTTCAGCACACCGATGATCTTTCCCTGCCTGCCCCACTGATCAAAATTACGACCGACCGCTTCCTGCGGCGTTTGATAACCCAGCATTTTTGCCGCCGTTTCGTTGATGAGCATGGCCTTCGAACTATCCGTTCTGAATTCTCTTGATAAGGGACGACCCGCGACAATCTTAAATCCATATTGCTTTATAAAATCAAAGTCCACAAAATATCCGTCAAGGTTTGTCTTTTGCATTTCACCCTTCTTATTTTCAATCTGTGTATAGGCAGAATTATGATCGCCGCCCGGCACACCGGAAGAAAAAGTACTCGACATCACACCGGGAATCATAGAAAGTGATTGTTTGAAAGCTTCCTTGTTTTTATCAAAATTGGTGAAGATCACCATCGTCTGGTCTTTCGAAAACCCAAGGTCCTGCTTCCGCATATAACTCAACTGTGCATAAACAACCAGAGTTCCCACAATCAGAATGATCGAAATGGCAAATTGGAAAACCACCAACCCCTTTCTTAAAATCATGCCCTTTGTACCGCTTGAAAACCTTCCTTTCAAAACGACCACCGGTTTAAAAGAAGACAATACAAGCGATGGATAAGTGCCTGCCAGGAATCCGGCAAGCAAAGACAGACAAAAAAGTCCAACAACATCAGTGGGGTTTCTGAAAATACTTTCACTGATCTGATTTCCGGCCACCTGATTAAATAAAGGCAGCAGAAGAGAACTCAGAAATACGGCAAATACAAATGCCAGTAAACTGATAATAATTGATTCGCCGATGAATTGTCCGACCAGCTGGGACCTGACCGCACCAATGACTTTCCTTATGCCCACTTCTTTTGCGCGTTCTACGCTTCGGGCAGTTGTCAGATTGATAAAATTGATACAGGCTATACAAAGAATAAATATCGCAATGATGGAAAATATGTACACATTGGTAATACTTCCCGTTACAAATCCATCGAGTTTGGATCTCAGGTACACATAGCGAAGAGGTTCCAGGCTCAGATAGTCCTGCATCTGCAATTTTTTCGCTTCTGCTCCATGATGCAATTCCTGAAATGCCGGAAGTTTGGCCTCCAGTGCTTTTGCATCCGCATGCGGTGCCAGTAAAATATATGTATAGTAGTTATGATTGGTCCATTCGCTGTCGCTGATCGGGCGACCATAAATAGCCTGAAACGAAGACAGCGACACGATCATGTCTGCCTGGATCTGTGAATTCCGTGGAATATCTTTCATGATTCCGGTCACCGTGGAATTGATGGCGGCGCCGGTAAGTAAAAGATGCTGTCCGTAAGCCTTACCATTTCCAAAATATTTTTTTGCCGCGCTTTGTGATAGAATAACACTCATCGGTTCCTTCAGCGCGGTATTCCGGTTACCCTCGATCAGCGGGAAATCAAAAATCTTAAAAAGACCGGAATCCGCCAGCACAGTATTTGTCTCCTGAAACTTGGTATCCCCTTTCCGCACCAGCAAGCCATCTCTTCCCAGTCGCACGGCTTCTTCCACTTCCGGAAAATCCCGTTTCATATTGACGGCGACGGGCGTCGTCGTCAGGCCGATTTTGATGGTCTCGGTGGGCGTTCTGACTTCAGAAACAACCCGGTAGATACGACCGGCTTTCGAATGAAAATTATCAAAACTCGTTTCAAAGCGCACGTATAAAAATATCAGGAAGCAGGCCGTCATACCGACTGCAAGTCCCAGAATATTGATTAAAGAAAATGCTTTATGCTTCCAGAGACTGCGAAGCGCTATTTTGAAATAGTTCTTGAACAATTATTAATTATTAATTATTAGTTATTAACTCACAGCACAAAGAGTCAAACTGAGTGCCATCACGTTAACTTCATACAAATCAGATTATTAATTCAGGAAACAAAACCCGGACTGTCCGGTTTCGTGACAAAAACCGTACGATTTTATTAAAACAGATTGCTGTTTCAGGAAGCAGTTGACTGATTTACAATGATATCCAAATCCGGCACAGTTTAGGTCGCCTTATCCAGTGAGTTAATAACTAATAACTAATAACTAAAGCGTGATTAGAAGCTATTTCAAGATTGCATATCGAAATCTGCTGAAAAACAAAACCTCTTCTTTTATAAATATCAGTGGACTGGCGATCGGAATGGCGGTCGCCATGCTGATCGGTCTCTGGATCTGGGATGAAATCTCCTACAATAAAAGCTTTGAAAACTACGACCGCATCGGCCTGATGATGCAAAACCAGGAATCGAACGGAAAGATCCATACATATAATGCCATGCCCGAACCGCTGGCCCCGGAACTGAGAAACCGCTACGGAAATAATTTCAAATACGTGATCAGCTCCTCTTGGACCGGAGATCATATCATTTCTTCCGGCGGCAAAAATCTTTCGAAGAGAGGAATTTATATGCAGGCCGAAGCGCCGCATATGTTCACGCTGCAAATGCTGGCAGGCACCCGTGACGCTTTAAAAGATCCACATTCGATCATACTTTCCGAATCAACGGCCAAAGCGATGTTTGGAGATGCCGATCCCCTGAATAAACTCATGCGTATCGATAGCAAACTCGATGTGAAGGTTACGGGTGTTTATAAGGACTTCGTACACAATTCAGAATTTGGTGATCTCGATTTTATTTCGCCCTGGGACTTGTATGTCACTTCTGAAACATGGATCAAATGGACCGAAGACCGATGGGAAAACAGCTCATTCCAGCTGTTCGTGCAAATCGCCGATCATACAAATTTCGCTACAGTGGATAAGAATATCGCTGATGCAAAATTCATCCGGGATATTCCGGAAGACAAGCACTACAAGACAAAACTTTTTCTCGCACCGATGAAAGACTGGCATCTCCGGATGCAATGGGAAAACGGAATTCAAACCGGCGGACTGATTGAATATGTAAGACTATTCGGTATCATCGGTGTTTTTATATTGCTGCTTGCCTGTATCAATTTTATGAACCTAAGCACCGCCAGGTCTGAAAAAAGAGCCAGGGAAGTCGGTATCAGAAAGGCCATCGGGTCGCTGAGAAAAAATCTGGTTAGTCAGTTTTATACTGAATCCCTGCTGGTCGTTTTATGCTCATTCGGACTTTCACTATTACTGGCAAAACTTTTCCTGCCCTGGTTCAATCATATGGCCAGCAAAGAAATGTTTATTCCCTGGACGAATATCTGGTTCTGGATATTTTGTCTGGCTTTCACAATTTTTACGACTGCGGTCGCCGGAAGTTATCCTGCGCTTTATTTGTCATCTTTTGAACCGGTGAAAGTACTCAAGGGCGCATTCAGAACCGGCCGGCTGGCATCAGTTCCGCGTAAAGTACTGGTAGTTGTTCAATTCACCATTTCAATTGCATTGATCATAGGAACAGTCATCGTTTACAATCAGATTCAGTACACAAGGAACAGGCCCATTGGTTATAACCGGAATGGACTCATGATGATCCGCATGAAATCGCCGGAATTTTATGGCAAGTTTGATCTGCTGAAAAACGAAATGGAGAGAGCCGGGGCTATTACAAATTTTGCAGAATCTTCCAGTCCTGTTACCGAAGTTTATTCCAATAACGACGGATTCAGCTGGCAGGGGAAGGATCCTTCGGTGAACGGCGCCTTTGATAATATCTGGGTTACACATGATTTTGGAAAGACGGTGGGCTGGCAATTCATACAGGGCAGGGATTTCTCCAGGGCGTTTACAACAGACTCCAATGCCATCGTGATCAATGAAGCAGCTGTAAAATTTATGAATTTAAAAGATCCGCTTGGTAAAATCGTCACGTGGACGGCCAGGCCGGGTAAAAACCTAATTGTGATCGGTGTGATCAAGGACATGATTATGCAATCACCCTACGATCCGGTGAACCCCACATTCTATTTCATGGATTATGAAAATGTGAACTGGATGGATCTCAAACTGAATCCCCGTAAAAGTGCAGCGGAATCCATCGCAAAAATCGAATCCATTTTCAAAAAGATCATTCCCTCCGCTCCCTTCGATTATAAATTTGCCGACAGTGAATTTGCCGCCAAATTCGCCGCCGAAACGCGTATCGGTCAACTCTCCGGATTTTTCGCCGTACTGGCCATTTTCATCAGCTGTCTCGGATTATTCGGTCTCGCGTCTTATGTAGCCGAACAGCGAACCAAAGAAATCGGCGTGCGAAAAGTATTGGGGGCATCCGTTTTCTCTGTGTGGAAATTGTTATCAAAGGATTTTGTGGTGTTGGTGATGATCGCCATGGTCATAGTTATACCAGTCTCTTATTATTTCATGCATCAATGGCTGCAAAACTATTCCTATCGCACAGACATATCCTGGTGGGTATTTGCCCTCGCCGGTATTTCCGCGATCATTATAACAATCATGACGGTCAGTTTTCAGAGTATAAAGGCTGCAATGGCAAATCCGGTAAAGAGTTTGAAGGCAGAGTAAGGCTGGATGCAGGAGGCTGGATGCAGGAGGCTGGATGCAGGAGGCTGGATGCAGGAGGCTGGATGCAGGAGGCTGGATGCAGGAGGCTGGATGCAGGAGGCAGGAGGCGAAGGCTGAGGCTAAGGCACCCTAATTGACAATTAACAATTGACAATTTACAATTATCTTAACTGACCTGTAATTACTTTAAGGGAATCCGTGATCATGTCCGGATTTAGAATATTTCCGTTATTACTTATAAAATAATA
>Ga0206913_1027_pt1 | contig 39636 bp, 25 predicted proteins | sample Alteio_BWOrgHeat_72_FD_152942 | JGI IMG/M metagenome (GOLD analysis project Ga0206913, IMG submission 152942) | Enriched cells from forest soil in Barre Woods Harvard Forest LTER site, Petersham, Massachusetts, United States -... | ecosystem: Environmental > Terrestrial > Soil > Temperate forest >... | reverse complement strand
CTGTTCAAATTCATCCTTGCGGAGAACACCATTATCAACAAAAAAACCATAGAGTCTTTTCCCAATCGCCTGATGAATCAATGTGGCGGCTACGGTGGAATCCACCCCGCCACTCAGGGCCATAATTACCTTTTTATCGCCAATGGATTTTTTAAGCGCGGCCACCGTATCACTGATGAAATGGGCCGCTGTCCAATCCTGTTTGCAGCCACAAACATCTACGAGGAAATTTCGGATAATCTTCTTCCCTTCAATGGAATGATATACTTCCGGATGAAATTGTAAACAGTACAATGGATACCCTTCGCCATTATTTCTGAAAGCGGCATATGGAATCGAATCTGTGGTCGCCAGCACATCGAAACCTGCGGGCAGCTCCAGTATCGTATCAGCATGGCTCATCCATACCTGTGATAAGTCACTTACGCCATGCAGTATCACATCGTCTTTTGTTTTGCTCAATAATGCCCGGCCATATTCCCTTTTGCTGCTATTTGCCACCCGGCCGCCAAATTCCCTGGCAGTCAGCTGTGCCCCATAACAAATTCCGAGTATCGGTATTATCTGATGGATAGCTTTTACGTTTACCTCGGGCGCCTGTGGATCATTTACCGAAAATGGGGATCCGGATAAAATAACACCCTTCAGGAAAGGATCCGGTTCAATTTTTTTATGATAGGGAATGATTTCGCAATAGACATTGGCTTCACGAACAGAACGGGCTATCAGCTGGGTGTATTGGGAACCAAAATCGAGGATTAGAATCTTTTCATTCATGAGCCGCAAAGATAAAGAAAGGATGGCCTTTTTTTTGTCTGATCGGCATAAAAACCGATCTTTTCAGTTTAAAAACCAATCATGAGAAAATACTATTTTCTTGCTCTGATAGCATTTATAGGACTGGGGTCCTGCCGGTTTATGGGAAAACGCATACGTGGAAACGGTGTAATCAAAACAGAAGAAAGAGCTGTGTCATCTTTCAGGGAAGTAGAAGCTGCCGGGAATATTCAACTGATTGTCATACAGGGAGACCTGAAACCGGTCAGACTCGAAGGGGATGAGAATATCCTCACTTATATTGAAGTCATTCAGGAAGGAGAACGGATCACTATAAAAACAAAGGAGGGTGTAAACCTGATCCCGTCCGGCGATCTCAAAGTGTATGTCACTTCACCCACCTATAAAAGCATAGAGGTTTCGGGCTCCAGCGATATTATAGGGCAGACCAGGATTACGAGTACGGAAGAACTTTCTCTGGAAGCCAGTGGTGCCGGGGATATCAAAATGGAAGTGGATGCACCAAAAATTATAGCGGGCATTTCCGGATCGGGTTCAATTAATCTCAAAGGCCAGGCCAGGGACCTGGAAATCAATTTAACCGGGGCAGGTCATGCTCATTGCTATGAACTGCTGACAGAAAATACATCGGTAGATATTTCAGGAGCGGGAAGCGCCCAGGTTTATGCAAGTGTTAAGCTCACGGCAGAAGTAAGTGGTGCCGGCAATATCAGTTACAAAGGGAACGCCTCGGTATCGCAACAGATTTCGGGTGCCGGAAGTGTAAACAAAGCAGATTAGTTTTTATAGAACTACATACCTGACCTTGATCCAGATGTCACGGTTTCGACCCTTATCGTCTGTACAGGAGATTTTCACCGGACCTTCGTCCGGTATAAAAAATTGTTTGGAACCTGCTGTTGCGGCTTTATAAAATCTGTTGTTGATATACCAGTAAATCCTGCTCACGTCATTGCTGTTATGACAACTCAGTTGCAATGGTTCCGGGTCTTTCCTGCTTATCAGGTATTCAAATCCCGATGAAAGAGAAGTGATGACCGGGCCATCTTCCAGGAATATTTTTTCGCATGCCGGATTGTGGGGAGGTAATTTCTGGTAAACAATATTGTTCTCCGCATAATATCTCTGCATCTCGGGAGGTATGATCCTGAATAATTTTTTCTTATACCCATTCAACGGCATACAACTACGGCAGTAAGATATTTTTTCGTCTGCAGAAAGAATGACTTCCTGTAAATGAGAACAGGTTTTTGCCGGGGAAACCCCGGGAATAAAATATCCTGTAATCAGGTGATCGCAGTGCGGTCCCGGAAGCAGACCGGTTTCCGCGCAAACCATCCGCGTATCCAGAGAAGCTGGTTTTGTGAACCACTGCTCATCGGCATCATAATCGATGCTATTGAAAATTTTAAATAGCAGGGGCGTTGCGGTATTTGCCCCACTTAGACCGGGTACGCCGCGCGCTGAAAAATTCCCGCACCAGACACCAATGGTATAATGCCGGTTGTATCCAATGCTCCAGGCATCCCTTCTTCCATAGGAAGTACCCGTTTTCCATGCAATTTTTGGAAGGTGCGTGGTGCTTTGCCAGTTGAGCGGAAAATCCGGCCGGTTTACGTTGGAGAGAATCTCATTAATCATAAAGGTGGAAGATGCGCTTAAAACCCGTTGCGGTTTGGGCGAGAGATCATTTTGCTGAAAAGAAGGCTTGTAATAAAGTCCCTGATTGGCAAAAATGCTGAAGAGCCCGGTCAGCTGTTCCAAATTTGCTCCACATCCGCCAAGTATCATGGACAGGCCCAGCCTGGCCTGGTCTTTCCTGATCGATTCAAAATCACAAATCGCCAAAGCCTGCACCAGCCGGTCCTTCCCCAGCATTTGCATGCTCCGTACCGCAGGAATATTAAGTGAATGTTCGAGTGCAAATTCCATGGTCACAGACCCATTGAATTTTCTGTCGAAGTTTTCGGGTGCATATCCCTGGTAGTTAACCGCCACATCGTTGATGGTTTGTTTGGGTGTAAGTAAGCCTTCGTCCATGCAAAGGCTATAGAGCAAAGGTTTCAGCGTGGATCCCGGTTGCCGGATAGCGGCAGCTCCATTAACCTGCCCGCCATCCGTGGTGTCCCGAAAATCAGCCGACCCTATGTAAGAAACTACCTGATGCGTCTCATTATCAATTACAACCACCGCTGCGTTTTGAATATTTTTCAAACGACTGGCCTGGATATAGTCGGCTACCAGTTTTTCCAACTTGAATTGTTTATTCATATCAATCCAGGTTGCGATATGATCCCTGCCTGATTTTTTCAATTTAAGACTCAACTGTGGAATAAAATCCGGCGGGCTATGCCTTGTGGCTGTCAGTGGTTCGAGCAGCGCGTCTTCAATTTCCTTTACGGTAAATAATTTCTGTGCCGCGAATTTTTTCAACCAGCGGTTTCTGGCATGCATGATCCGGTCGTTGGTTTTTCCGATGACAAGGAACGAGGGGCGGTTCGGAATAATGGACAGGGTCGTTATTTCAGCCAGTGAAAGATGATCCGGGTTCTTTCCGAAATAAAAAAGGGACGCTGCCTTTACACCCTGGATATTCCCGCCATAAGGTATCAGGTTGAGATAGAGCCCGAGTATTTCCTGTTTTGAATATTTCAATTCCAGTTGTTCAGCGCGAAACACCTCCCGTAACTTATTGAACCAGGTTCGCCTTTTGGGTTCCAGCGCACGGGCAACCTGCATGGAAATGGTGGAAGCACCGGAACGGATTTTACCATGAACAATATTTCCGGCCAGCGACTTCAGTATGGCGAAGGGATTTATCCCGGGATGATAAAAAAAATACTTGTCTTCTTTAAATAAAATGGTGTTCTTAAGTAAAGGACTGAGTTCATTGCTATCCAGTTTCATCCGCCATTGCTGGTCCCTGGGAAGGAATGCATGCACAACCTGTCCGTGGTCATCAACGATGCAGGTTGCATATTCTATCTTATCCGGTAAGGGAAATATCAGGCAGAGCATCCCAAAAACAAGAATAAAACATACACCCGTGACAAAAATTCCGGAAAGAAAATAAATGGCCAGCTTCCTTACAAAGGAAATTTGCTTTTCCGGGAGAAAAGGATTGGAGAAGTGACGCAAAAGCTGCATATGCATTAATTAACCAGTTCACGCGCATTTTCAATTGCCGCAGCTGTAGGTTTTTCACCTGACAACATCTTTGCAATAACCACTATCCGGGATTCTCCCTCCAGGAGACGGATTTTTGTATTAACAGTTTCGCCTTTCGCTTCTTTAAATACATAAAAATGAGTGTCCCCCTTCCCGGCTATCTGTGGCTGGTGGGTAATACAAATAACCTGTCTCCTGTCAGAAAGTTCTTTCAGAATAATTCCAACCTGCTTCGCTGCCTCCCCTGAAATACCGGAATCAATTTCGTCAAATAATAAAGTCGGCATATCCATCGATTGGGCTACCAGGGATTTGATACATAACATCAGTCGGCTCAGTTCACCACCGGATGCCACTTTTTTCAGGGGTTCAAACCGATCGTTCCGGTTGGCATCAAATAAAAATTCTATGTTGTCAATGCCTTGCTCGTTTAAAGCCATGGCGTTGCATACCACACGGATACGGGCATTGGGCATGCCTACTTTTTTCAGAAGGCCATTCACTTTTTCTTCCAGCGTTCCTAATTGTGCTTTGCGTTTTACAGATAATTGTTGGGCAATCACTGTCGCCTCTTTAACGAGTGATTCAACTACTTTTTCCCTGGCGTGGATATTTTCCGCGATGCTGACGGATTCTGATAATTTATTCCCGAGTTCGTCACGGCGCCTGATCAGTTCGGATGTCGAGTTCACATGATGCTTTTTGAAAAGTTTATACCCGGTATGAATTCGTTCATTTAATTTTTCAATCTGTGCCGCGTCAAATTGAATTTGTTCGTTCACCGATTCAATTTCACCTGCGAGGTCCTGCATTTCAATATGAAGAGAAGACAATCGCTGCAGTATTTCAGGAAACTTTTCATGATAGATGCGGAATGGTTCCAGTTGCTGCGAAAATAATCTGAGCTGATTCACCATCGGAAAATCCGAAGTCTCCAGATGGAAGTAGATTCCGGTAAGAGCCGATTTGATTGCTTCTGAATGGCTTTGCCTCTTTAATAGAATGTCCGCCTCTTCAAATTCATTTTCTGTCAGAGCGGCTTCATCCAGTTCATTGAAGAGAAATTTATTGTAATCATTTTCTTTATCTGCAGCAATCTGTTTCGCTTTTAGCTGCTCCAGTTCCTGACGGGCTTTTTGTAATTGCAGAAAAACGAGTCGATACTGACTGAGCAATTTTGCATTCGATGAGAGGGCATCTACAACAGCCAGTTGAAATCCTGTTTCTCCCAATGAAAGGATATCAAATTGCTGATGAAGATCCACCAGCATACTGGAGAGATGCCGGAGCTGGTCAAGATTAACAGGTGTATCATTGACAAATGCCCTGGATTTGCCGTTGGGGCTGATCTCGCGACGCAAAACAAGTTCCTGTTCCCGGTCCAGTTCTTCCTCTGCAAGAAACCTTTCCACTTCTTTCAAATGATCTACCCGAAAGCTGGCTTCCACCACGGCTTTCCGGTCGCGGCGCTGAAGAATGGATGTATCAGCCCTTTCTCCCAGCACAAGGGATAAGGCGCCGGCAATGATGGATTTACCGGCTCCGGTTTCTCCTGTAATTACCTGCAGACCGTCAGAAAAGTCTATTGAGATCTCTTCAATAATTGCATAATTCTGTATATGTAAATGAAGAAGCATATATTAATGTATCTGAAATATAACAAAAATACTAACCTTCCGTACAGCGTTCAATACCCGCTTTCGCCTTTTGATCAAGTGCATTTTTATAATCGTGTGATTTCATATCCAGCACTTTCCTGAAATAGATAAGTGCTGTTTTTTTGTCACCCTGACTTTCATAAATATATCCTATCTGCAGCGCAGCACGTGCTCCATAATATTCCCTGCGGTCCTGACCCAGGGCCAGGGCTTGCTGATAGGAAGTAATGGCTTCGGTTTTTCTTCCGAGGGCATCATAAATCCTTCCGATCCTGTAACTGTATTCCAGGCGGTCCTGAATATCCGGGAATGAAGAAATCTGTTTGCCTGTCAACACTTGCAGGGCCTGGCTATAATAACCGCCATCATCGAGCAACCGCGCCTTTAATAGTGCCTCATTGGGCCACCGGCCCGATTCTGCTTCTTTTACCGCCTGTTTATCAGCATCTGTTTCAGAGTTGGGAGAGGCCAGGATCCTGACGCGGACCGCTTCTGCTTTTTCCGGCTCCTGATTCAGAAAATAAATCCAGCTTATTTTTTGCAAAACATCCTTTACATAAAAATTCCCTTTAAACCGAAGCAGAAAACGATCCAGATATATGATGGATTCTTTATCGAGACGGTCGGCTTTTGCATAACCCATCTGCATATCCCAGATGGGCATATCCAGGTAGCCCGGATCCCGGTTTAACTGACTGATCACCTGCTCCGTTATGGACGCGTCCTGGTTATTAAGGGAAAGGTTGGCCACGAGGTAAGCAAAAAGATGATTATCCCGCGTATTCCAATTTTGCTGTTTAATATAACGGAACACCTGATCCCGCTGGTTCAGGATATAAAATTGCAGATACAGATAATAAAATGAAGCCTCGTCATGAAATATGATGGCATAAGGATCCGTACTATTCAAAACGGCCTCGAGATTATGCATCCCGTTGTCGATGGTTCCATGAATTCCCAATAAACTGCTTAGCCACTCGTATCCTGGCGGGATCGTACCGGCAGCTACCTGCATGGATCCCTGAAGCATGATGGAGGGCTGAAATCCGGGAAACTTAACCAGGTTTTCCTTTCCCGTCAGAAAAGATCTTCTGAACGACCAGGCAGCATCCCATCGTTCTCCGAATTTGATTTCTACGGCGGCCCATTGAAAATAGATAACAGAACGCGTAAAAAGATAAAACGGGGAGGCAGGATCACCTTTCTTCAACATGGCAAGCCTTTGTTCCAGAAAAGGTTTTCTTCGCCGGTACTCTGCAGGATCCTCATTAAAAAATAAAGTGAAAAAATCTATGTAATTATCGAGAAAATAGGGAATGAGATTATTGGGGTGCGCTTTTTTTTCCGACTCCAGAATTTGCTTACCTGTGTTTAATTTAAGCTCAATGATTTCCTGGTATGCCTTCCTGCATTCTGCATTGAAATCGAAGGGATAGGGAACCTGCGCCTGCGCGGGGAGTACAAACGATAAGAAAAAAATAAAAAAAACGGTACCTGATAACTGATGAGCCCGACGGTTCATGATGCAAGTTAATCGACCCATGCATCCGGTAAAAGTTATTTCACGTCCACACCATCATTCAGTTCGTTGTCGACCAGGATACGTCCGCAATTTTCACAAACAATAATTTTTTTGTGCTGGCGGATTTCACTTTGCCGCTGAGGGGGGATCGCGTTGAAACAACCTCCGCAGGCGTCGCGTACGACCGGCACTACAGCCAGTCCATTGCGGTAATTAGTCCGGATACGGTCATAAGAATGCAATAACCGGGGTTCGATTTTTTCACGGGCCTCTGCTGATAATTTCGCAAAGTGACGTTCCTCTTTTTCAGTTGCTGTGATGATTTTATCGAGCTCGTCTTTTTTATTTTTCAGAACCGATTCTTTGGTGGAAAGGGCTTTTTTTGCTTTCTCCAGTAACAGCACTTTTTCTGCCACTTCTTCCTGCGCATCCTTGATATGTTTTTCTGAAAGTTTTACTTCCAGCTGCTGCATTTCAATTTCCTTGTTTATGGCTTCGAATTCACGGCTGTTTTTTACGTTCTCGCTCTGTTTTTCGTATTTCTTAATCAACTCTTCGGAATCCTTCATGCCCTGTTTCTTCTGGCTGATGAATTCCTGGATACCATTGATTTCTTCTTCAATGCGGGTTTGCCTGGCATATAAACCCTGAATTTCATCTTCCAGGTCACTCACTTCCATCGGAAGTTCGCCTTTCAATACTTTATATTCGTCCAGTTTGGATTCTATCTTCTGAAGACTGATCAGAGAGGCTAATTTTTCTTCTACTGAAAATTCTTTGACGTTGGCCATAGTTTAGATATAATAATTGACCGGGTTTGTGACTATACCCGATTTAAGGACGGCAAAGTTAGGAAATTTTTCGAGGATAACCTGATATAGAAGATCGATTGTAAATTGCTCACTTTCGTAATGACCGATGTCCGCTATGACCATTTCCTTCTCCCCTTCAAAAAATGCATGATACTTAATATCAGCACTGATAAAGAAGTCGGCGCCCTTTTGCAAAGCACTGGAAATCAAAAAACTACCAGATCCACCACAGAGGGCGACCCGCGAAACCGGTTTTCCGGTCAGCGGACTGTGGCGTATGACGGGGATGTTAAATTTGTCCTTGAGATCGCTTAATAATTGCCGTTCCGGAACTGCCTTTTTTAAGTCTCCGATCAATCCGGAACCAATGGTTGTCTGATTGGCCCTGGGGAGTAATATTTCACGGTTTATCAATCCCAGATGATCGGCAATGGTTGCATTTACCCCGGAAATGATATTATCCAGGTTGGTGTGGATCGCATATATCGCAATATCTGATTTAATAGCGGCCATCAGCGTCCTGCCGGTTTCATCCGACGGATGAATGCGGCGTATGGGACGAAAAATCAACGGGTGATGCGAAACAATCAGATTGCATTTTTTCTCAGATGCTTCCTTCACTATTTCTTCCGTGCAATCCAGAGTGACCAGCACAGCACTGCATTCATTTGTAATATCACCGGCAATTAAACCACTGTTGTCATATTCTTCCTGGTAATTCCCGGGGGCAACGGTTTCCAGGTGATGAATGATATCGCTGATTTTCATGCTTACATTTTAATCAATCGTCTTTTCCAGATGTATCAGTTTCCCGTTTTCGTCAATTCCCTCAAGGATTATCCGGATATGGTGTGTAACATCACTGTTATAGAAAGTAAAGCTGAATTTTTTTTCCTTGCTGCTGCCCAGAATATATGGATTCCAGTATAAAGTGGTGCGTATATCATCTGTTTCCGGCTCCGGGTTTATCAGATAATCCGGAGAATAGAATTCACGGGTAGCTGTATAGCCGGGAATGCGCGCCATTTCCAGTCCTTTAATGGAAGGATCCGCTTTCTTGTCCCTGCCCTTTTTAGTATACACGGCGATCACGCCACCACCGCTGCTGCCAATCGCTCCGGCTGATCCCGGAGAAAAAACTTTTATCATGGCGATATCATTGATATTGATATTTTTTACCTGGCTGGGATCCGTCAGCATTTCATTGAGGTAAACCGACGGTGTTGATCCGCGCCAACTGAGCGATGGAGTCGGACCATTGATCGTCACCTGCAGACCAGCCACCCGTCCCTGCAGATATGAGAATATATCCTGGGCTCCGAAGGTTTCATTCATCAGGTCAAAAATGGTTGAATTCCCTCCGCTGAAAAGCCCGGACGCATAATCCTCATCCAGTTTTTCTTTGTCAGATTTCACCCGTCTTCTTACGGTCACAGCGGCCAGGTTCTGCACTCTCTTGTCCTGGGAATGAATCCGTGCAATTTCCACGAATACCTGCTGGCTTTTCCTGATCAGCGAACTATCGTCCGGCGACCAAACCGGCATGGTCATATTAAAGGGTTTGAGTTTCTTCGGTGCGGTATATAACCCGTTTTTAAAGATGACAGCGGCCTCATTCGACAGATTCCGGTTTGTATTAAATTGATAAAAGGCCTTGGCCGTATCATAAAAAATCAGGCCGGAGATACTAAATTTCCCATTATTAAGATAAGGAACGGTGAGCATATTGGTCGCCGAATCCTTGCCCTGAAAGATGACGTTCAAACTTTCATCTTTTGCAATTTTAGAACTCACCACGCCGAGTACTTCGGCGTTTAAAGAAATATAATTAGCAAGTGGATACTTTATGACCGGAACCTTCCCCTGGGCCAGGTCCTCCCATTTGAATCTTCGCCATCCGTGCGTCAGCATCACCAAATCGAGTTGCTGTACCAATGAATCCGATTCATTCTTAAAATAATAATAAGGATCTTTCACATAACCATGCAAATCTCCGGTAAGCAACAAACCCGTAATAATATTATTGTCGCCCGGCCGGTTGCCGTCCACTTCCGCATCTGTGACAGCAATGGCAAGGTTCGACTTTGAAGTATCCATCAGATCGATATCAACTACATTTCTTCCTCTTTTCTGAAGACTTTTGGCACTCACCGTCAAATTCCCGCTGAATCCGAATTCGTGATTATTGACAAAACAAACACGCTCGGCCAGGGGCATTTGATTCATGTCGAAAACGGTTACCTGGATAACACCGGTTGGCAGGTCTGCTGTAGGAATATTCCCCCCGCTCATGGGCACATCTCTGAGATTTACAACCGCACGGTAAACCATTTGCTGATTCATGTGGGCAATCACGATCACCTGCTGATTGGCCTGACTTTCCGCCGGTCTGGCTACCGAAAAAACCAGTTTCTCTTTTATGGTCAGAATACGTAAAGCAATGCCGGAGGAATGTACGGCAGGCAGGTCGGTGCGGTGCTCTATGCCTTTTTCATCCTTCCAGACGGCATAAAACACATCCTGCTTTTCGGGAACCAGCAGGAACTTTCCCATACCGTTATGGGACGATGTGAAATTGAATAGTGATTTACCCGACTGGTCATATAAAATACCCGATATTTTTTTTGGCTGGCCAAATCCGTCCTCCGCTTTAAACGCAACGTTATTTTCCAATCCGGCTACCATGTCGCCGCCTTCAGGAAAAAAAAACAGGCTGACAGGTGAAGATGGTCCGTGTATCGCTGAATCCTGTGCACTGCCGATGATGCGCAGATCCTTGACATAAATAAATGTCGTATCGAAATTCAGCATCCAGCTTGTATATGATTTAATACGAACCCTTGTTCCCTCAAATGAAGACGGAAGATCAAAGCTTCCGACCGATGTAGATTCAACCAAAGGTGAAGTATTGCGTAAAATCATGTTGCCATTCGCGTCATACAATTCGGTATACAGATTTTTACTGAAAGGCGAAGGATCAAATCCACTGAACAGATAAGCTTTGAACCAGATACGCTCACCAGGGTTGTATGCTTTTTTGTCGAATTGCAGATAGAGTTTTTCCTGTGGGAATCTGGCCGCATATACTTTCATCATGGAGTCAATCATCTGGCTAGAACTGAAAAGGGGAGAAATATAAAAAGCGATCACAAAAATGAGCAGAAGTTTCCGGTTCATATGGTAAAAATTAGGGCAAATCTCTGTTATCTTGCCTTTATAATAAAACAGAATTTTAGTTAAGACTTTTAAAAAATGACAAATATAGAAGGAGTCAGGGCATCATATGGGCTATACCGGCAGCATATGCGCAAACTGGCAGACGTCAGGGCGGCACTGGCATTGATGCAATGGGATCAGGAAACGTATATGCCTGTCAGGGGATCCGGATTTCGCGCCCAGCAGGTGGCCACCCTTTCTGAAATGGCACATGAAATGGTTACTGCAGAAAAATTGGAATCCTTATTGGATTCTCTCGACGGCGCCACGGATTTAAATGATATAGAAAGAAAAAATATTTCATTGACCCGGGAAGATTTTCTTAAACAGAAAAAATATCCCGCGGCCTTTGTTCGGAAAATGAGTGAAACTGTATCCAAAAGTTTTAATGCCTGGAACCTGGCAAAAAAAGAAAACCGTTTTTCTCTATTTGAAAAAGAACTGGCTGAACTGGTTCAGTTGAAAAAAGAAGAAACAGAAATACTTGGTTATAAGGAACATCCTTATGATGCCCTGATGGATGAGTTCGAAAGAGGCTGTACTGTGCGGCTGATGGATAATATTTTCGAAAACATGCTCCCAAAACTGCGGGGGCTGCATGAAAAAATCCAGGAGGCAAAATCTCCGGACGATTTTTTTCTTTTTAATTCATTCGATAAGAAAATTCAATGGGGGCTTGGAATGCAGGTGATCGCGGAACTGGGATTCGATTTTGAAGCAGGACGTCAGGATATTTCAAGTCATCCTTTTAGTACCAGCTTTAACAAATTTGACGTCCGGATTACCACGAGAATTGATGAAAATGATTTCAGCAGTATGTTGTTCAGCTGCATTCATGAAACGGGGCACGCATTATATGAACAGGGATTGCCGGAATCAGAATATGGATTGCCTTCCGGAGAATTTGCTTCGCTCGGTATACACGAATCCCAATCCCGCTTATGGGAAAATCATGTGGGCAGAAGCCGCGCATTCTGGAAGTTTAATTATCCGCTCGTCACGGAGAAATTTCCGGAAGCATTTAGCGGAATATCAGAAGAACAGTTTTACAAAGCGATAAATAAAGTAAAACCATCACTCATTCGAACGGAATCGGATGAACTCACATATCATTTTCATGTCATGATTCGTTATGAAATTGAAAAAATGCTCATCAGCGGAGATTTGCAGACAAATGATATTCCCGCCTGCTGGAAAGAGAAATACAGAAAATGGCTGGATGTGGAGGTGCCCGATGATACCAGGGGATGCCTGCAGGATGTACACTGGAGCCATGGCAGTTTTGGATATTTTCCAACATATAGCCTGGGAAGTTTTTATGCAGCCCAGTTTTTTGCGCAGGCAAAAAAGGAAGAACCCGATATAAATGAAAAAATGGAAAGAGGGGAAACAAAGGGTCTTTTACAATGGCTGAGGCAACGAATCCATGGATCCGGCCGTATCTGGAACAGTGAGGAAATATGTAAAATTGCAACGGGAGAAACCCTGAATGTCCGGTATTTTCTGGATTATTTGTTTGAAAAATACAGCAAAATTTACGAAATTTGAGTACTTATCCAGATGAAACCTATGAAACAATCAACCCTGTATATTATATTGTTACTGTTCTTTTTTACGATTACTTATTCGTGTAAAAAATTTATACAACAACAGGAACAAAATGCGATCGTTAACCTCGTTACCAACGGCCAATGGCGCGTTACCGGATATATTGAGCATCAGACAGATACACTAACCAATGATTTTGCCGGCTATTTGTTTCAGTTCAACGCAAATGGAACCGTGTATGGGGTCAGATTTGGTCAGCAGACCAACGGGACCTGGTCGGCCAACGTATCAGCAAAATCCATAACCTCTAATTTTCCCACAGCCACCTACCCGATCACTCTGCTGAATCATACCTGGACCATTACCGACAGTTATACGGATTCAGTGGCGGCAAAAACACCCGTAGACTCATCATTTAATATCCTGAATCTCCACAAGAACTGATTTCAGACACTGTTTGCCGGATTGAGCCAGTATTTAATAAGTACACCCGGGGGATAAAATCCAATAAATTCCAGTCAGTTTCGATTGTAAAACAATTTTGAACCTCGCGCCACGTTATGCAATTCGTAGAAAAGATATTTCCTGCATCTGAATATCTCCTGCAAATCCGGATACCCAGTGATGTTTTCTTAAAGCGTAAGCTGAAAGGAATATCCTTACCCCTTGTAAACCATGATGTAAATAAACCTTAAACACTATCCGTTGTTCAGAAAACTGAGTTTGTTACCTTTTTTACTGTTAGCCGTTGTTTTTAACGGCTTCGCACAGGTGCCCGTGGCGGGCATCACTGCAACACCTCTTTCAGGCTGTGCACCACTGGCCGTTTCATTTACAGATGTCTCCTCAAATAGTCCGAACGCCTGGACATGGAATTTTGGGGGGACAGCAGCCCAGGTAACACCTACTAATAGTACTCAGGCGAACACGGCTGCACTATATCTGGTTCCGGGAACCTATACCGTAACTCATACTGCTTCAAATGCCAGTGGAACAAGCCTGCCTGTAACCGTTACCATTACGGTTTATCCGGTACCGACGGCGGATTTCACGGAAGATAAAACAACAGGCTGTTTCCCAACTACCGTCAATTTTACGAATACATCAACCCCGGGAGCGGGAGCAGTCATTGCAAGTTATATATGGGATTTTGGAGATGGCCATCTCGATTCGACCGTAAGTAATCCGAGCCATGTGTATACTTCAGGAGGTAGTTTTCCTGTTACCCTGGCTGTTAGAAATAATTTTGGCTGTAATGGTAAGGCACAGGTCAAGAATGTGGCCGGCGCCATTACACTCAGCGGCGGTGTTTTCCCCGATTTCACCACTGCCGTAAACAGCACCTGTACACTTCCGGTGTCGGCAACTTTTACAAATCAGACGACTGGGCCCGCTCTAATGAGCTATACATGGGATTTTGGAGATGGCTCCGGACCCGATATTACCGGTTCTCCTACCCACAATTATGTGAGTGCCGGGTCATATAAGGTCTTGCTTACAGCATCCAGCAGCCAGGGCTGTCAGGATACTCTTAGTCAGATAGTTAATATTTCGGCCAATGGTAATATTTCCGATTTTACGGGCGCGGGTAGTGTATGCATCAATTCGGTGGTCAATTTTAAGAATACCTCTTCTCCGTCTCCAAATAGTGCGACCTGGGATTATGGTGACGGCAGCCCAGTGGATAATTCCAGGAATGGACAGCATACATATACAACAGCGGGAACCTACACGGTTACATTGACAAATACTTTTGCAGGATGTAGTGGAACAGTTTCAAAAACAGTTAACGTCATAAATGCGCCGTCTGCTGATTTTACGGCTACAAATACCGTTTCTTGCAAGCCGCCTTTGACCACCCAGTTTACGGATCTGTCAGTAGGTTCCACCACGTGGTTATGGAATTTTGGTGACGGATCGACGTCTACTTTACAAAATCCGGTTCATAACTATTCTTCATTAGGTTCTTTCGACGTAACGTTAACCACGAGTATCGGTGGTGGTTGCCCGAGTACCATAACAAAGCCTGCTTTTATTAATATTGCGCCGCCGACCGTTTCGATTTCAAATGCGCCGGCCTATGGCTGTGCTCCCTTTACTTATACGCCAACCGTAACCGTAACGGCCGTTGACGCCGTTATAACCTATGCATGGGATTTTGGAAATGGTTTTACTTACAATGGAACTACACCTCCGCCCCAGACCTATGCGGCAGGCATGTATAATATTTCGCTTACCGTTACATCCAGCGGGGGATGCCAGGCCACGGCTACGGGTACCGTTAAAGTGGGAACAACGAAACCTACACCCCTTTTTACGGCTACTCCTACCACACAGTGCGTAGGACAACCCATACAGTTTACAGATCAATCAACCGGAGGAGCCGATCAATGGCTCTGGGATTTCGGCGATGGAAGTACTTCTACACTGCAGAACCCGACTTATACATATACAAAACCCGGCACGTATGATGTTACTTTGACTGCCTATAATCAGGGCTGTTTACAGTCGTTGAAAAAAACAGCATTTATCACGATTAATCCTCCACTGGCAGATTTTAAATACACCGCCGCCTGTGGTCAGAACAATAATTTTACTTTCACAGATATGTCCATCGGGCCGGTATCCACCTGGCTTTGGGATTTCAAAGATGGCTCCCCGACCTATCCCGGGCAAACGCCACCCGCTCACGTATTTCCTGCAGGAAGCCCACAGATATATAATGTTTCTCTTACAGTAACCAATGGTGCATGTTCGAATACCAAATCATATCCGGTTACCGCAAATCAGGGAGCTACTATTTCTTTTAGCCAAAACCCGGTTTGTAATAATACACAAATATTCATGACAGTGGCTCCGCCGCCTGGTACTTATACTTATACATTTGAATTTGGAGACGGTAATTCAATAACAGGGTCGAGTCTCTCAATCGGATATACTTATAAGAAACCAGGCACCTACCAGGTTAAAGTAATCACAACCGATCAGGCTACTGGTTGTGTGGATTCATCCAGCGCTTTTCCAATGGTAGTAAACGGACCTACAGCTAAATTTACAACGCCGACTGTTCTATCATGTAGCGCTTTAAATGCTGCGTTCACTGACCAGTCAACAGCTTCTGCCGGTTCCTCGATCATATCATGGGCCTGGGATTTTGGAGATGGCAGTACATCAACAAGTGCCAATCCGGCTCCTCATCCATATATTTTTCAGGGAATTTTCTCAGTCAAACTGAGTGTGACCGATAATAATGGATGTTCTGACAGTCTCTTGATTCCAAATTATATCACCGTATCCATACCGGTTGCGCAGTTTACAACGAGTGATAGCGATTATTGCCCGGCTTCGAACATAAAATTCAATAATCTTTCAACCGGAGGTTTCAACCCGGTTTATACCTGGGATTTTAAGGATGGAACAACGTATACGGGCGCCAATCCCCCTCTCCATAATTTCCCGCTGGTTGGAAAATACCCGGTGAGCCTGTCTATTAAGGATGCTTATAGCTGTACGAGTACTTACTCAGCTCTTTCACCAATCAATATAGACGTTCCGGTTGCTTCATTCACGATGAGCGCCGCTTTTTCTGCCTGCCCACCGTTAAATGAAGCATTCACTTTTACCGGAAGTTATGCGGCAACCTATACCTGGAATTTTGATAATGGTGGCTCAGCCATCATCGCAAATCCGGGAAGCATTTATACACAACCCGGAGACTACGATCCGAAACTAACGATTACAAGTCCGGGAGGTTGCGTTGCTTCGGCAACACATCATATACATATTGACGGTCCGATCGGGGCGCTCACCTATTCACCATTCGCCGCATGCGATTCCGTTGATGTGCTTTTCAAAGTGACGACTTCCAATGTCATTTCATTTATATGGAATTATAATGATGGCCAGGTGGATACAACCTATGCGCCACGGGACACCATTACACATCACTACAACATACCCGGAAGCTTTACACCATTTGTAACGCTGGTGGATGCCGCTGGTTGTCATGTGACCAATTTCGGTTTAAACCAGATTGAAATCGATCATATCACAAAAACCGATTTTTCAGTAGACGATTCGGTGCTTTGTGATAACGGAACAATCAATTTCACAAATACTTCCCTGGTAGGTTTCGGTACCAATATCACGAATTATGCATGGGATTTTGGGGATGGGTCACCGATTTCGAGTGGACCCAGCGCGACTGCCTCACATAATTATCCTGTTACCGGATTGTATAATTCATCTTTGAGTATAACAACTTTCGGGGGTTGCACAGGCAGCTTCACGAAGCCGCTCATTATTTCACCGTCACCGAAAGTGGCTATAAACGGACTCATTTCCCAATGCGAACCCGCGGTGTTGACTTTCTCAGGAACTGAAACAGTTCCAAATCCTTACGGACCCCTAACCTGGTCATGGGATTTTGGAAATAATCAAACGGCAACGGGCCAGAATCCGGCTCCGGTCAGTTATCCGAAAGCAGGAGAATATGTAGTCAGACTGATCGCAACGAATACAGTCGGTTGCAAGGATACGACCGATACAACCCCTCCTTCGCATCTGTTCATCTATCCGATACCTGCTGTGAATGCAGGGGCGGATACAACAATATGTCTTGGCACACCACTTCAGTTAAATGCCACTGGCACCGCTACAACATACAATTGGCTTGCGCCGGTCAACGGCTCCGCATTGAGTTGTCTTCCATGTCCGAACCCCGTTGCAGATCCGGTGCCGACGAGTACCTATTTTGTTGTAAACGGAACAAGTATCAACGGATGTCAGGCGAAGGATACGATTCAGGTAACCGTAAATGTACCGGTAACAGTTAGTATCAGCGGACCGGACTCCGTATGTCTGGGTCAGAGTGCACAATTAACAGCAACGGGTGCCGCCATATATTCCTGGACGCCTGCCGAGGGACTGAATAATCCGAATATCGGGAATCCTCTTGCACAGCCGGATGCATCACAGGCCGGAGCAGCTCCGAGTACCGTGATCACCTATCAGGTAACCGGTTACGACAGCAAAAGATGTTTCTCTGATACAAAAACAGTAAACGTTACCGTATTTAACTATCCTTTCATCGATCTGACGCCGAATGTTACTATTAATGTCGGTAGTACCTATCAGATAAATCCGACTGTTTCCACGAATGTTATTTCATATAGCTGGACGCCTGCAAACAACCTGAGCTGTACCAATTGTCTGTCCCCGGTTGCCAAACCAACTATTACCACTAAATATAATCTCACGGCGACGAACGACGGAGGTTGTTCGACCACAGATAGTATCCGCATCAAGGTGATCTGTGATGGCGCCAATTTCTTTGTTCCCAATACCTTCTCACCAAACGGTGACGGTGTAAACGATCATTTCATCATAAATGGTGTCGGATTGAATGTGATCCCTTCTATTATTATATATAACCGCTGGGGACAGATTGTATTCCAGAAAAGCAATTTCGCTCCGAATTCAGCAGCAGATGCATGGGATGGTACATTCAACGGGCAACCGGCTCCTTCGGATGTATATATTTATACCATACAAATTCTTTGTGATAATGCAACCCTGATTCCTTATCATGGAAACGTAACCCTTATCCGATAAAGTGATGAAAAAACTAACTCCCATAATAAAATATTATTTAACCCCGCTGGTCTTCCTGGCTGGTTTTGCTTCGGCATATGCACAGGACCTGCACTTCTCACAATTCTTCGAAGCTCCCCTGTTGAGGAACCCTGCCCTGGCCGGCATTTTTACAGGAGACTATCGCATTCAGGGCGTTTACAGGGATCAATGGAACAGCTTTACCAATGCATATAAGACCGGATCTTTCAATGCCGAATATAAATTACCGGTTGGCCGTACGGATGATTACCTGACCATCGGGCTCGAGGTTCTATATGACAAGGCCGGTAGTGCCGGCCTTACGTCAACGCAGGTTTTTCCCGCGCTTAATTACAGCAAATCCCTTTCGAATAGGCATTCCAGTTACCTCTCCCTGGGTTTTATGGGGGGATACGTGGAAAAAAGAATTGACCTTTCAAAAATAACGACCAACAGCCAGTTCGACGGAGCGGCATTCAATCCTTCTCTGGGAAGTGGAGAAACTTTTCCCTCCCCGGATATACACTACTGGGATGCCAGTGTGGGTATGAGTTATAACGGAACCTTTGGTGAATTCCAGCAGAACAGCCTGTTTTTCGGATTGGCTTATCATCATTTGAACAGGCCGATGAATTCTTTTTATCAGAACACAGCTGTTGAATTACAGCCAAAATGGGTTGCTTCGGGGGGAGCCAGATTCAATGTGGACGAAAGGTCGGAGTTTACCATACAGGCGGATTACTCTTACCAGGGTACTGCCCGCGAGTTAATCGGTGGGGTGATGTATGGTTACAAGCTGGGTGAGTTTACCGATGATCCAAAATATGTTCTGGGTATCGGGGCGTTTATGCGGGTCGGGGATGCATTTATTCCTGTCGTAAAACTGGATATGCTGCCATTGTCCATCGCCATTAGTTATGATGTGAATATATCTACTTTAAATACGGTCAGCCAGGGCCAGGGAGGTTTTGAACTTTCCATTTGTTATAAGGGATTTCTTGACCGGGAAAACTCGGCCAAGAATAAAATGCTATGTCCCAGGTTTTAGGTGCGGGAGGCAGGAGGCGGGAGGTTTGAGGCTTGATGCAAAAAAAATTAATCAATAAAAAAGGTCCATCTGATTTGTCAGTAGGACCTTATATTTTAATTGCTTAGGCTTAAAAAAAGTTTTAGGCGTTAGGCCTTGGGCTTTAGGCTTAAGAGAACATCTCTTTAACCTTATCAAAAAAGCTCTTCTCGTTTTTATCGGGCTTGGGTTGGAAATTCGGAGAGTCACTGAGATTTTCCAGAATGACCTTTTCTTCCACAGAAACCTGTTGCGGCGTCCATACATTGACGTGAATGAGCTGGTCCCCCTTCTCGTAGGAATTCACGGAAGGAAATCCTTTTCCTTTTAACCGGAATATTTTTCCACTCTGTGTGCCTGCCGGTATACGGATCTTGGCTTTTCCATCGATGGTAGGTACTTCAACCTGCAGACCAAAGACGGCATCCGTGAAGGAAATGTATAAATCGAACGCAACGTTTAATCCGTCGCGCTGTAATTCTGGATGTGCTTCTTCCTCAATCAGGATAATCAGGTCTCCGGGAGATCCACCCCGCTCTCCTGCATTTCCTTTTCCTGAAACGCTTAACTGCATACCTTCCTGTACGCCGGCCGGGATATCAATATTGACAACTTCTTCCCCAAACACTCTTCCCTCCCCTTTACATACAGTACATTTTGCTGTGATCGTCGTTCCTTCCCCGTTACAGGTCGGACAGGTTGTTACCGTCTGCATCTGACCCAGGAATGTATTGCTAACCCGCCTTACCTGTCCGCTGCCGCCGCAGGTACCGCAGGTCTGAACACTTGCTTTATCCCTGGCACCGCTGCCATGGCAGGTTCCACAGGGTACGTGTTTTTTTACTTTGATATTTTTGTTTACCCCCCGGGCGATTTCTTCGTAAGTGAGTTTGATTTTTATGCGAAGGTTGGAGCCGCGAATACCATGCGAACGGGAGTTACCACCGCCCCCTCTGCGACCTCCGAAAAAACTACCGAAAATATCATCGCCGAAAACATCACCGAACTGGCTGAAGATATCATCCATGTTCATCCCGCCGCCATTGAATCCACCCCGGCCGTTATTAACTGCTGCGTGTCCGTACCGATCGTATTGGGCACGTTTTTCAGAGTTGCTTAAAACCTCATAGGCTTCGGCAGCCTCCTTGAACTTTTCTTCAGCAGGTTTATCACCCGGGTTGCGATCCGGATGATATTGCATCGCTACCTTTCGGTAGGATTTTTTTATTTCTTCCGCGGAGGCAGATTTAGTAATGCCCAGTATTTCGTAATAATCTCTTTTCATTCAGATTTCCTATTTTCCAACGATCACTTTCGCGAAACGGATAATTTTATCGTTTAAATAATAACCCTTCATAACTTCTGCGATCACCTTACCCCTGAGTTCGGGAGAAGGCGCCGGTACTTCACTGATAGCTTCGTGTTTCTCCACATCAAATTCTGTATGGAGACTTTCCATAGCCCTCAGTCCCCGGCTTTGCAGCAGGTTACGAAGTTTGTTGAATACCAACAAAACGCCACTCAGATCCTTTGTGTTGTTTTCCTGCTGTAATTGCTTCTCCGCTCTGTCACAGTCATCGAGAACGTCGAGCAGGGAAATGATAATTTCCTTTCCGGCAGTCTGGCTCAATTCTACCCTTTCACGGGCACTGCGGCGTTTATAATTGTCAAATTCAGCCATCAGGCGCAGATATTTATCCTTTTGCTCCTGTAGCTCAGCATTCGCTTTTTCCAGCAGATCGTCTTCGTCCAGCACCTGGTTCAGGTGATGGGTGCCGGCCACATTCTCATCGGTATTTATGTCAACCGTTGATTCTCTGCCATTTACAGTATCAAAATCCCTTTCTTCCGACATATTTTCAATATTCATTTGCATTTATAGGAAATTCTGGCAAAGGTACAATTGTCAATTATTTTGCCAACTGCTTATTTGAGACAAATTGTCTTCTTTGAACTGATCCGGCTCCGGTAATTTTGCGCCATGATTCCAGTCATACTAAAGAAAAAAATCGGCCTGCGCATTGAAAATGGCCATCCCTGGATATTCGGCAATGAAATTGCCGAAGCCGACGAGGCTGTAAAACCGGGCGATATAGTAACCGTTTTCAGCGGGGACAAAAAATTTCTCGGAAAGGGCTTTTTTAATCCACGGTCACAGATTGCCATCCGTTTGCTTACCCGGAATGAAAACGAATTGGTGGATTCCCGTTTTATCCACGGACGCATGGAAGCTGCCTGGAATTATCGAAAAAAAATTGGCTATACAGAAAACTGCCGGCTGGTTTTCGGTGAAGCAGACGGTTTACCCGGCCTGATCATCGACAAATTTGGTGAACACTTTGTAATTCAGACCCTTGCACTGGGAATCGACGTTTGGAAACCCGCTATTGTATCTGCCCTGGAGCTAATATTTCTTACAGATAAAATATATGAACGAAATGACGTACCGGTCAGGGAACTGGAAGGAATGGTTCAGCAAAAGGGATTTTTATCCACTCCTTTTGACACAAAAATTATTATTCAGGAAAACGGGATCAAAATGGAGGTGGATTTGGAAAACGGACAAAAAACCGGGTATTTTCTGGATCAGCAGGATAACCGCCGTGCGATCCGGCATATTGTAAAAGATGCGGATGTATTGGGTGCGTTTTGCTATACGGGAAGTTTTGAGTTACATGCCGGGCATTATGGGGCAAAATCTGTACTCGGACTGGACATATCGGAAAATGCAATTGCCGCTGCCAGGAAAAACGCTCATTTGAACGGACTTGAAAACAGGGTGCGTTTTGAAGCAGTGAATGCATTCGACGTTTTAAAAAAATGGGCAAAGGAAAATAAGAAATTCGACGTAGTTATGCTGGATCCGCCTGCTTTTACAAAGAGCCGGGAAAATATCGGAAAAGCCGTCAGCGGTTATAAGGAAATCAATCTGAGAGGAATGAAATTGCTGCGTTCAGGTGGATTCCTTGTCAGTTCTTCCTGTACCAACCTGGTGCCACCGCAACTGTTCCTGGACACCATCCGGTCTGCGGCAAAGGATGCCGGCAAAAAAATAAGACAGGTAACATATCAGGCGCAGTCACCGGACCATCCGATCGCCTGGGGGCTGGAGAATACACATTATTTGAAATTCCTGATTATCGAAGTATCTGACTAGTCAGAAAATAAAAGAGTAGATTATTTGTTTACCTGAAATTTGCCGCTTTCAACAATTTTGCCTGTAGGATCCCGGAGCTGGTAGATATAAATACCCCGGAAAAAATCGGAGAGGTTTACTATATTTTTTTGGTCAGCCAGATTGAATTCATAAACTTTTTTACCAAGAAAATTAAATAGCTGGATCGTATAATTCTTGTCGTATTTTTTTGCGAAATCTTCGAAAGTAATAATCGATGTCGCAGGGTTTGGATAAAAGTGAACGGTGGATGGAATTGCGTTATCCGCAAAGCCAACCGGGCGGTTCTGGGCCTGAGCCCCGGCCGCAGAAAAAAGCACCATAAGGAGAACAAAGTAAAAAATCCTCATAGTTTACTGGATAAGGTTCCAGGGATACAATATACCAAAATTTTGCCAAAGGTACAAAATGTGTCGTAACCGGTTATGCTTCCTTTACTTATCATAATGGGCAAAACGATACAATTTGTATTTATGTTGTACTATACTTTTTTTCTGTGGAATAAAATGCGTCTCCCAGTGCGCCGATCGAATTCTCCCAACTATGGGTCAGCGCAAAATTTCTTCTTTCATCCCTTGATTTTCCGGAGTCGGTGTCCGGCTGATTCACCAGCTTCCGGATCGCCTTTATAAATTCTTCTTTTGAATTGCATAATTCAGTGAATGCGCGAAACATTTCCATCGCTGCCGTTGCTGTGGCAACGACCGGTTTGCCGGAGGCCAGGTATTCATCTATTTTTCTCGGGTAATTGCCCATCGTCAACGGATTTACGGATTGGGGATTTATGCATACAGTGAACTGATGTACATAAGCTGCAGCCTGATCCGGTGGTTTTAATCCGAGAAAATATACATTGTTCAGGAGTCTGAGCTGACTATTGGCGAACCGGCTGTCCGCAGGCCCAACCAATACAAGGCTTATTTCAGGCAGGGAGCGCGCAATATCCATGAGAAGCTGCTCATCCAGTCTCATGGAATTCACGGCGCCGCAATAGCCTGCAATGGGCCTTGGAATCGATTTCATATCTATGGGCTCGGGCAGATCTTCCTTTATAAAACCTTCCAGGTTACAACCCTGACCAATATCGACACTATTTGGGTTCCATTGCCCGGCATATTCCGCTAGCCAGGCGGAATTGGCCACAACGAGATCCGCTTTTTGAATCATTTCCATTTCGCAGCGGGGACCATATTTTCTAAAATAGGGCTGGCTGGTCAGCGCATCCCGTATATAAAAAATGTAATCACGGATCGGCAGGAGGGATTTCTGATACAAACCCCTGAAGAAATCATTGTCATTGATCATCAGGCAATCAGTGAAATTCAAATCACGAATCGCTTTTTTGATCTCCGCTGACAGTCTTTTATTATTCGTTCTGTTGAAGAAATCAAAAAGTTTATATGTAGGTGACCAATTGCCCGATTCCAGCATCGACCTGGGATGAAGTATCCACATATTATCCTGGATCAGCTCGGGTGTTCCCCTGTTTTCCGTTTCCCGCTTTTTCGGGACAAAGATTCTTTTCAGGATCGAACGCCTGTCGTGGGCACGATCTATGAACAATACCCGGTTATAACGGGCAAGTTCAAACGCCATATCCTTAAAATTGAAGGCAATCCCCAGGTTCCATGGCTGAAAACTGAATAAGACAATATCCCTGTTTTTTATGAATTGGTGCGCCATTTTCGATATAAACAGATCTGGGATAACAGTTCTGCATGTGAATGTTTTTCAGATATTCGAACGGGTTATTTTCAGAAAGGAATCAGAAGAAGTCAATGCTTTCACCGCCGGTCATCACGTTGCGTGATCATTTTGCCCATGGTATGATTCTTCTGCCCAGGAAAGCTTAAAAATGTGATTATATACAGGCAATCAACTGATTAGAAGAACCAATCCGGTCAAAAATAATAATTAAATCCAGAAACCAAAATTAAATGACAGCCATGATCCGTCGTTTTTACGGTTCGCAATAAAAGAATAAAATGAATATCGGCCGCCCCCTCGGTTGAATCTTTTAAATTAGCGCCCACCAATGGTTGACAATGGTTAAGTTTCTGTTTTTTTTCAGCCTGTTTATTATTTTCTATAGTTATATCGGATACGGTTTACTCATTTACCTGATTATAAAACTAAAAAGACTTTTTAAGCCGAACGCTCAACGCTTAACGCTTAACGCTAGCCCGGGATCATCGGACAACGAAAAAACTGTCAACTGTCAACCGTCAGCTGTCGACCCGCCAATCATTTTTGAACCCGACGTAACACTCGTCGTTGCTGCCTATAATGAAGCTGATTGCATAGAAATTAAATTGAGAAACAGTCTGGATCTGGATTATCCTGCAGGCAAACTCAGGTGGATCTTCATAACGGATGGTTCAACAGATGCGACAGCTGATATCATTCGCGGATATAGCAGCGTGTTATTATTGCACCAAACAGAAAGAAAGGGAAAAGTGGCGGCAATAAACCGGGCGATGAAATATGTAGAAACCCCCTATGTAATATTTTCTGACGCGAATACCCTGATTAATAAAACCGCTGTGCGGGAAATCCTGAAACACTATGCCGACCCATTGGTAGCTGCTGTGGCCGGAGAAAAAAAAATAATCTCCGAAGGGAGAGACAATGCCGTTGGATCCGGAGAAAGTATTTATTGGAAATATGAATCCCTTCTCAAAAAACTGGATTCGGAATTGTATTCCGTTGTGGGTGCGGCGGGAGAATTATTTTCCGTAAAGACCTCCCATTTTCACCAGATCGCCGAAGATATCATCATTGAAGACTTTGTTCAGTCGCTGAAAATATGTTTGGATGGATATCTTGTCCGGTATGAACCAAAAGCTTATGCTACGGAGTCTGCTTCCGTTTCAATCAGGGAGGAACAAAAGCGAAAAGTACGAATTGCTGCAGGGGCCTTTCAGGCCATGATCATACTTAAAAAGCTTTTTAACGTGTATAAGTATCCTCTTTTATCTTTTCAATTTATTTCGCACAGAATCCTGCGATGGACACTATGCCCTGTTTGCCTGCTCATTTGTTTTTTTACAAACGTTTCACTGGTTGTGAATGGGCAAAGGAGCTTTTACGAGATCTTTTTACTAGCCCAGATCGTATTTTACTCAATCGCAGTCGCCGGATGGTTATTCGCCCGCCGAAACTTGAAAATCAAGGCTTTCTACATACCTTATTACTTCTTTTTTATGAACTTGTCGATGTTCCTGGGCTTCTTCCGGTTCATCGGCCGCAAACAGCCTGTAACATGGGATAAATCATCAAGGGATATTCATCCATAACCCGGCACGATTTTTTGATTGTATTATACAGCTGGTTAAAAAAAGGGCAGGCATTATTTGGATCTTAGGAAAAAATACCTACTTTTATCGTAGAATTTCTAATAATCCGTTCAATTCCTCTGAAGCCCTCAAATTCCCATTCATTCGGGTATAATCAGCCATCCATCCTTGAAATCCCCACAAGATTGCTGATTCATTTCTTATAATTCCTGATGTTCATCCATATCTAAAGTCTAACCTTAGATGCCAATACCGTTTGTAGCCGTGTACCAAAAATTCCAGCCTACTGAGGAATAGTGTCAAATTTAAATCAAGGACTTCTGCCCATGAAAAAGCAAATTTTAGCAGTAGACGACAGTAAGGCGATTCGGTTTTTGCTTCAAACAGTACTCGGAAAATCTTATCAGGTAATAACAGTACCAGATGGTTGTTCAGCAATGCACTGGTTGTCGAAGAGAAACTTTCCACATCTGATTATTGCTGATCCGCAATTGCCGGACCTGGAAAACTGGGAACTGATACAACAGTTATCATCCAGTGGAATTTATAAAAATATTCCGGTGATGGTTTTATCTGGTTTGAATGCCGAGGAAACGGAAGAAAAATGTTCAGCTTATTCAGTTCAAAAATATTTTCTGAAACCGTTTAATCCGGTATACCTGGTGAACGCGGTACAACAATTGATAGAGAATAAATCACTGGATACCTATTACCCGATGAAAGCAGTTTAATCGCTGACGGTACTTTTGAAAATTAATGTTAACCTGAATATGGATTTTACAATTCTACCCAAATCTGCTTACAAAGCAAAAGTTTTTGTAAGATATAGCCTGCCCGCAAAAGAGGTTTGCGCGAGCATAAGTATTGTTCACAGCGGATTTTATTATATCGGCAAAAATCCTGCCAATATTGAAAAATTAGTTAAACTTTTCAAACGTGGTTATGCCTCCGACAGCATCGATAACGCGCGTGCTGAATTAAAACGTTCTATTGAGCAGGAAAAAAATACATTGCCCGAAGTTATTTTTTGTGAATCGAGTTTTGATTTTTCAACTGTAAAAAAATTCGTTCAGTTCCTTCAGAGCACCCCACAGTTTAACAGCATCCCCTTTATAATGGATTCAGCGCATCTGGGCGAAGCAGATATGGCTCTGTATAAAAAGCATATGCTGGCCGACGATATCATGCTGATAGAAGCTTCTGAACATAATTCACTGTTGGGCAAAGTGCGTTTTTTGAATAAGGTGAAATCGAAAGCCATCGAAATGAACGTCAGCCTCAAAGAAGACGAAGCCAGGGTTGTTTCCACTACTAATCTGCATAGTATTTTGAAACGCAGTTTTGATATACTGGTTTCGCTGACCGCCTTGATTCTATTAAGTCCACTGTTTTTTCTGATTGCACTGGCCATCCGGATTGAATCCAAAGGACCCACTTTTTATATCTCAAAAAGAGCGGGCCGTGGTTACAGAATATTTGACTTCTTTAAATTCAGAACCATGTTCACCGGGGCGGAAAGCCGTGTGCAGGAACTTTCACATCTGAATCAATATACAGAAGATGAAAAAAAGGAACCGACTTTCTTCAAATTCAATAACGATCCCCGTGTTACCAGAGTAGGTGAATTTCTGAGAAATACCAGTCTGGACGAATTACCCCAGTTGCTGAATGTATTGATGGGAGATATGTCGCTGGTTGGTAACCGCCCTCTTCCGCTTTACGAAGCAGCAACGCTGACAACAGACCAGTGCGCCCAGCGCTTTCTCGCGCCGGCCGGTATGACCGGTCTGTGGCAGATCAAAAAAAGAGGTCGCGAAGACATGTCTGTGGAAGAAAGAATCAGTCTGGATATTGATTATGCCAACAAGTATAATTTCATGTACGACCTTTGGATAATGGCCAATACGCCTTCTGCTATTATTCAAAAATCAAGCGCTTAAGATTTTACAGACCGGCATTCCGTATTATCTTCCCGGAATGAATTTATCCGAAGCAGGTTATCAACCCCTTGTTTCCATCATTACGCTGAATTATAATCAGGCGGCCGTTACGGCGGAATTTTTGGAATCCAGCAAAAGACTGCTTTATCCCTTTTTCGAAATACTGATATGTGATATGGCTTCCAGTGAGGATCCCGGGACCATCTTCAAAGGCGTCGATTATCCGAATGCAAGACTTCTGGTAAGTACAAAGAACCTGGGATTCGCGGGGGGAAATAACTGGGGAATACGACAGGCCCGGGGCGAATTTGTTTTTATAGTAAATAACGATACCGATCTCACGCCCGATATCATCCAGCGCCTGATTCAGCCATTTTACCAAAACCCCTCTATCGGGATTGTTTGTCCCAAAATAAAATATTTCGACGACCCCCGCATTATTCAATACGCGGGCTTCCGGCCGATGAATCCATTTACCGGAAGAACATCCTCCATCGGCGATCATGAAACAGATAACGGACAATACAATGTGTCAGGTGTCACGAATGGCGCGCATGGCTGTGCGATGATGGTAAAAAAAGAAGTGATTGAAAAAACCGGTCTGTTCCCCGAGAATTTTTTCCTTTATTACGAGGAATGGGATTGGTCGGCAAGGGTGCAAAAAGCGGGATACCTTATCTGGTATCAGTCTGACGCCACCATTTTGCATAAAGAATCGATGACGGTGGGCAAGGAAAACCCTATGAAAACATATTATCTTACGAGAAACCGCATTTTGTATATGCGTAGAAATAGTTCAGCATTTAATTTGCTGGTATTCGGCCTTTTTTTTATTCTGTTTACGATTCCCAAAACAATTATCGCCTGTCTGATCAGCGGTCATTTTATAAAACTAAAATGGTTCCTGAAGGGAATAACTTACAATCTGACTCATTCCAGTAAATCCCCTGTGTAAGCTGAACGCTTAACGCTTAACGCTTAACGCTTAACTCGTAACGCCGGACTTTGTAGTGTGGTGAATGTGGCCTTCCACATTTACCACACTTGTCTTGGGCTTTAGGCTTTAGGCTTTTGGCTTTCTACAAAAGTCTTCGGTGTATGAATAAACTCTCTTCGTTTTTTTTTCATTTGCAGAACTGCACGCATCATCGCAAACATGAGTAACGGAAGCCGGCTCATGGCCCATAATGTTTTGGTGCTATAAAATATGCGGGGTATGGAAATCAGCAGTGTTAATAAATAAAGGCCCATCATGGATGCCCATACAACGAACACCGGCCTGATCAAAGGCAGTTGAAATAAATGCTGAATTAGAAGTATGACCATGATAATGGAAAAAACCACCAGGGTCAACACGCGGGGAAGCAATAAATTCTGAAAAAACTTGTTGATGAAAACAATGGTTTTCTGGCCTGTCTTCATATCGCCGTCAAAAAACCGCCGCACATGATTTACCTGTGCTTCCAGCCAGCGGATACGTTGTTTTTCAAATACGCCTGCAGTAGCAACTTTTTCGTCATAGATAAATGCATCATCCAGAAATTCCATTTTTATTTTGCGTTGTATCAGTTGCATATCAATCTCCCTGTCTTCTCCCGGATTTTCGAGAATTTCCCGGGATGAAAATATATCACGTATAAGCGTCGTATCAAAAGCCATCCCGGAACCGTTCGGTGTAGCTGATAAACCCGCAAGCGCCGGACCGCGCCGGAACAGGTTTGTATTGATTTCCTCACTCATCGCATCCAGCAGGGCTACCTCGGAATTTTTATTTTTTGCCGTGCGGTGACATTGCATAGCCTTGATCCCTGCATGGAATGCTGCATTCACTTTTTCCAGACAGCCGGGCGCCATGATATTGTCTGCGTCCAGGATCATGACGATTTCGGAATCTCTGATCTCCGGTGATTCAAGTGCTGCATGAAGAGAACGTGACTTCATACCCAGATTTACTTCTAAAACATTCACCGGAATCTGCTTTAGCATTTGCATCGTTTCCGGTTTCAGCTTATCAGCTATAACAGTGATTGTAAACCGGGATCCGGGATAATCATGTTCCCTGGTTTGAAGCGCTGTATCTACAATAACCTGATCCTCCCTGAAACTGGGAATAAGCACTGCAATACGGTGTTTTTCACTTTGTATAATATATTTCCTCGCCCTGGTCAGCCGGCCAAAAAGCGCCATAACAAAAAGATACAGCGTGTTTGCAGCGAAATAAATAAATACCGCCCAGGTGATGATATGACATATCAGGTAAAAAAAAATCATGCTTTTCTGAATGGCTGATAAAATGATCGGGTTGCCAGTGCCATCATGGGTTTGTCAGCAGCTGTATCACCATAAACATAAATTTCTTCATAAGCCGCCAGATCCCATCGCTCCTTTATGCAAAGTACTTTCTGGCCGCCTTTACAATTCTTTCCTTCAATTTTCCCCGTGACCACACCATTCTTCACTTCCAGTTTGGTGGCAATTAATTCCAGGGACAGCCGCTTCGCAAAATTCCTGATCCAATTTTCTGCGGACGCCGAAACAATGACCATCTCAAAACCTTCTTTCCGGAGTTGATCCATTTCGGCGATAGCTCCCTGTCTGATCAAACCAGGCAGTACGCGGTCCGCAAACAGGTCACATTGCTCCTGAAAAATATTTTCCAGCGTCCCGGAAAAAAAATAAGAAAGTATTTTTTCTTTTAACAGGTCGCCCGATATGAGATTGATCTGATGAGCCATGAACCAATGCATATTCAATAAGATCCCGGTATAATATGCAGTTCTCCCCTTCAGAAATTTTATAATTTCCGGCAAACTGTCTTTGGTTGTGATTGTGCCGTCAAAATCAAAAAAGGCAATCTTCTTTTCATTCACCTGCTGAAGTTTAAACTTGAACATTCATAACGGCATCACTGGATGCTGGACGCCAGATGCTGGACGCGGGACGCTGGACGCGGGACGCTGAACGCCAAATGAGTTGAGCCTTACTCCTCATGCCTTACGCCTTCGCCTTGGCCTCAAGCCTCCCGCTTCCCGCTTCACGCCTCACGCCTCCCGCCTCCTGCCTCCCGTCTCACGCCTCACGCAAATATTGTCGTATTCCTCAAATATAATATGGCATAAATGCTTAAAACCCATAAAACCAGGGTAACCTGTATAAAGTGATCTTTATACAGGATCTCTGTAGGAGATCCTGATTTCTTCAGTACAAATGTGATCTGCAGGTAACGCATCAGGCCCGCAATAACAAATAGGCTTGAATAATACAGGCTGTGTGTACCCAAACGGGCCACCGTTACCGGTGAAACGGTATAATTAATGTAAGCGACGATCACGATGGCGCTGGATAATCCCAGCATTGTATTCAGAAAGTCGAGATTATAGCCCCTCATCGACTTTCGCATATCCGTTCCTGTTGTTACTTTCAGTAAAAGGTCATCCCGCCGTTTGGCAATGGCCATAAAAAGGGACAATAGAAATGTCATGATAATCAGCCATTCCGTGGCTTCCACGCTGGATATGATCGCCCCTCCCTTTACGCGGAGTACAAAGCCCGAGGAAAGCATCAGGATATCCAGGATAGCAAAATTTTTAAGCCCGAATGAATAAAACAGGTTGATAAAAAAATAAAGGATCAGGATAAACAGAAATTGATAATGCGGGTCCGCCAGCAGGCCCAGAATGGTACCCAATAAAAGCAATCCGATACAGATACCGACAGCTGCCGGTTTTTCTACTTTTCCCGAAGCCAGCGGGCGGTTGCATTTTACGGGATGTTTTCTGTCGTCTTCAATATCCCGGTAATCATTTATGATATAAATGGCCGAGGCAATAAAACAAAATGAAACAATTCCTTCCATTAAATGAAGAAACCGGGCGCGAACAAAAAACTGACCTGCAAAAAAGGAGGGAACAATTAAAAAAAGATTTTTTGCCCAGTCTTTGGGTCTTAGCAACTGTAAGTAATATTTCATTCATGGAAAACTAACTTCAATATACAACCATAATCTGTTTTCTGCAAGATGAGTATGATAGCGTAAACCATAATTGAATTAAATTTGTTCTCCTACATGAACAGGAATTCCACGGAGATATTATCAAGCCCGATAGAGTACCTGAAAGGTGTAGGTCCGCAGCGGGCGATTTTATTACGCAAAGAACTCGGAATCGATACCTTTCAGGATCTGCTCGAATTGTATCCATACCGTCACCTGGATAAATCCCAAATAACATCCATTGCTGACATTTCTCCTGACACCGAATTTGTTCAGGTGGCAGGTTACCTCGGTTCACTTCAGATTTTAGGTACCGGAAATTCAAAAAGGCTCGTTTCTTCAGTCAAAGATGCAACGGGTGTTCTGCAATTGATTTGGTTTCAGGGAATATCCTGGATGGAGAAAAATCTAAACCCCGGATTCAGATACCGGGTATACGGCCGTGTTGGTTTTTTTAACGGGCTGATGCAATTGACACATCCTGAAATGGAAGCCTATGATGAGGTCAAAGGCGGCTTACCCTTACAGCCGATCTACCCGAGTACAGAAAAACTCAAAGCAAGATCCCTGGGCGGACGGCAAATAGCTAAACTGACACAGCAGTTGCTTTCCCAGTTAAAGGAAAAAGATATTCCGGAGTTTATACCCACGACTACCGTTCGTAAATCCGGATTGATGTCCCGTTTCGAGGCTTTTCAATCCATACATTTTCCAAGCTCGCCCCAGAATTACCAATGCGCCTTATTCCGTTTGAAGTTTGAAGAGTTATTTTTCAACCAGGTGAGAACACGTATGATAAAAACGCAACGCCAGAAACAATCGCGTGGTCTCATTTTCGGCCAGGTTGGCCGGCTTTTCAATGATTTTTATACAAAATCCCTCCCCTTTGAACTCACGGGCGCCCAAAAACGGGTCATACGGGAAATTCGTCAGGATACGGCCAGGGGGCATCAGATGAACCGGCTCTTGCAGGGTGATGTGGGCAGCGGGAAAACCATGGTGGCCCTCCTGACCATGCTCCTGGCAGCCGACAACGGCTACCAGAGCTGCCTGATAGCGCCTACTGAAATCCTTAGTAATCAGCATTTCATCAACTTCCAGGAGATGTTGAAGGACCTGCCCGTATCGGTAAAACTGCTTACCGGCTCTGTTAAATCAGCTGCACGGAGAAAGATCCTCGAAGAACTTGCCTATGGATCTATAAATATTATAATCGGTACTCACGCCATCCTGGAAGATCCCGTATTATTTAAGAATCTGGGATTGGCCATCATAGATGAACAACATCGTTTTGGCGTGGCGCAGCGCGCCAAGATCTGGAAAAAAGCCGTTTTGCCTCCCCATGTACTCGTGATGACCGCAACACCCATCCCCCGTACCCTGGCTATGACGGCCTATAACGATCTTGACTATAGCGTTATCGACGAGTTGCCGCCCGGAAGGCAACCCGTCAGAACTGTAAAGCGTTATGAATATGACAGGCCTAAAGTGATGGATTTCATCAAGGTTGAGATAAAAAAAGGAAGGCAGGCCTATATCATCTTCCCGCTGATCGAAGAATCGGAAAAACTCGATTATGAAAACCTGATGAAGGGTTATGAAAATGTAAAAGCCTATTTTCCTGAACCTGCGTATTATATCAGTATGGTACATGGCAGGCAGAAAACGGCGATCCGGGAAACCAATATGAAAAGATTTGTTTCGGGAGATACTCAGATTATGGTAGCTACCACCGTTATTGAAGTGGGAGTACACGTTTCCAACGCAACCGTTATGTTAATTGAAAGTGCTGAAAAATTCGGTCTGTCCCAGCTTCACCAGTTACGCGGACGTGTCGGAAGAGGCGCTGACCAGAGTTATTGCATTCTTTTAGCCGGCAATAAACTGGGCAGCGAAGCCAGGGAAAGATTAAAGATAATGTGCGAAACCTCCGATGGATTCAAAATTGCGGAAAAAGATATGGAGATTAGAGGTCCGGGAGATATTGCAGGTACCCGTCAGAGCGGCTTATTGGATTTTAAGTTAGCCGACATTGTCCGTGACCGTGAGATACTGCAGTTAGCCGTGCAGGAGGCGCAGGATATTTTAAACGTGGATCCCGAACTGGATCTACCTGATAACAATCTTTTGCGCCAACAATTGAAACAGGAAAAAGGTAAAACACCCTGGAGCCGGATTTCTTAACGTGAATTCAAATTCCAGCTATTGAAAAAGAAGTTATTCTTATTTTTTGCTTTTCTGAACACTTGCTTATCCTTGCTCCATGCGCAGTCAGAGATCGGCAACCTGGAGTTTATAGAAAACAAGGGACAATGGGATAATTCCATCCGTTTCAGGGCCAATATGCCGAATAGTACTTTCTACCTGCAAAAACACGGATTTTCAGTTTTAATGCAAAGTCCTTCAGATATGGAGGCTTTAAGGAATGCAATGCATGGTATACCAAACGGCAATAAGGCTACCGGTCAATCTGCGGCTCCCGCCACAACAGCTAATTCAACAGCTGTATCCAACGCAGCCGCTTCCCCATCAAATAAGGCATCCTCTGCGTCCGATCTGGCCGCTTCTCTTCCGCCCGTTCAATCCAACCCGGGGGGAGGACCTTCTAATCCGAATGGTTCATCGATCAATATCATCATGCATTCCCATGTTTACCAGGTGGAGTTCCTGAACAGTTCTGAACAAGTGGAAATCCAGGGAGATAAAAGTCTCGATACGTATAATAATTATTTTATTGGCAACGATTCTTCCCGCTGGAAATCGAATTGTAAAATTTACCAGGCGATCATCTACAAAAATATTTATCCCAACATCGATATGAGGTATTATACGGAAAACAACCAATTGAAATACGATCTGGTTGTGCACCCGGGAGGAAATCCGGATAATATCGTGATGAAATACAGGGGTGCCGACAAGCTCATGGTTAAAGCTGCTCAAGTTACCATTCACACATCAGTGGGAGATGTAAAAGAAATGATACCGCACACATATCAGTTTTCAAAAGATGGCAATAAAGATGTCGAATGCAGTTACAGGGCGGGTCCTGACAATACGGTGCTTTTTCATGTCAGCAACTATTCTCCTTCTGCTACACTTATTATTGATCCCACGCTTATATTTTCAACTTTTACCGGATCACATTCCGACAATTGGGGTTATACAGCCACCTATGATGAAAGTGGTAGTTTTTATTCCGGAAGTATAACATTAGACTCCGACCCGATCAGTAATGGTAATTTGTTTCCGGTAAGTCCCGGTGCATATCAGTCAACGTTCAAGGGAGGAGATGCTACAGACGGTAGCTATCATTATGATATTACCATCATGAAATTCAGCAGCAACGGAGTGAATCGTGTATATGCCACTTACCTGGGTGGAAAGGGGAACGAGCAACCCCACAGCCTGGTGGTGGACCAGGCAGGAAATCTGGTGATTGCCGGCAGAACCAGCTCTTCTGATTTTCCAAATGTAAATAGCACCGGTGCCAAAGACGTATGGAAAGGTGGTTATGATATCATCCTGACAAAATTAAACGCTTCCGGAACAGGCCTGATCGGATCCCGGATCATCGGTGGAACTGCTAACGACGGGGTGAATATCGCACCAAAATATTCAAGTAATATTGTTCCCATGGGTCAGAGCTCCCTTCGTTTAAATTATGGAGACGATGGCCGCAGTGAAGTGATCCTCGATAAAACGGGTAATGTATACCTGGCATCCTGCACTTCTTCTACAGATTTTCCGGTTACGGGTAATGCCTTTCAAAAAACCAATGGTGGCAAACAGGATGGTGTTTTTATAAAGACCAACCCGGATCTCAGCACGATCCTCGCCAGTTCATATCTGGGTGGAAATAATGACGATGCCGCTTTTGCACTGGCATTGAATCCGAGCGATAACAATGTGTATGTTGTCGGCGGCACATCCAGCAACAATCTGCAGGGCACTTCCAACGGACCCGTAGTTTACGCTGCCAATCAGGGAGGCATTGACGGGTTCTTGTCCATTGTAAGTAATGATGGCGGTACGCTGGTAAAAACCTCTTATTTCGGAACCAACGGCACAGAGGTTCTGTATGGCGTTCAGTTTGACAACCTGGGTTTTCCATATATCATGGGAACTACCACGGGTGTGTGGCCGGTTATCAATGCGACTTTCAATCAGGCAAAGGGCAAACAATTTATTGCCAAACTGAAACCGGATATTTCTGCCTTTATCTATTCAACCACATTTGGCAAAGGTGCCAACTATCCGGATATTTCACCAACGGCATTTCTCGTTGACCGCTGTGAAAATGTGTATGTAGCCGGTTGGGGCGGAGGGATTGAAGTGGAAGGGGGTGGAAAGGCTGTTTACAATAATTCGAAAACAACGGGCCTGACCGTTACAAATAATGCGATAAAAAAGACCACAGACGGAAATGATTTCTACTTTTTCGTCATGCAAAAAAATGCAGTCAGCCAGTTGTATGGAAGCTTCTTTGGACAAACCGGAGGGCTCGGCAATCATGTAGATGGCGGAACCAGCCGGTTCGACAAACAGGGCGTTATTTATGAAGCCATTTGTGCGAATTGTTATGGAATGGGAACGTTCCCGACAACACTGAACGTATGGTCTCCCAGAAACGGGGCCGGTGCAAACGGATGCAATCTCGCCGCCGTAAAAATTTCATTCAACTTTGCCGGGGTAGCTGCAGATCCACGACCATTTATAGATGGGCGTCTGGACAGCTCCGGGTGCGTGCCGCTGGATGTGCTTTTTAAAGACACCGTACACAATGCAAAATTATATGTCTGGAAATTTGGAGATGGCAGCCCGGATACGACGACCACTGCATTCCAGGTGGTACATACTTATACATCCATTGGTACCTATACCGTTCGCCTGATTGCCATCGATTCTACCACCTGTAATATTGCCGATACAGCTTATCTGACAATCCGGGTGCGTACAGATAAAGCAATTCTGAATTTCGATATCAGCAAACTCCCCCCCTGCCAGTCACTCAATTATATGTTTACGAATACATCCACACCTCCCGCCGGCAAGCCATTTCAGCCCGGTTCATTTACCTGGAATTTCGGAGACGGTACCATGGCACCCGGCACCAGTCCGGTCACACATACCTATGCGGCTTCGGGAGCCTACCTGGTACAATTGATTTTGTCCGATACCAATTATTGTAATTATCCGGACACGACCACCCAGACCTTGCGTGTATCGCCCGTGGTAAAAGCACAATTCGAAATATCAGACGGCTGTGCTCCGTATAATGCGATGTTCAACAATACTTCTCTCGCGGGAAAAAGTTTTTTATGGAATTTCGGTGACGGAAATACCTCAACCGATATCAATCCGGTTTATACCTATGCAGATACCGGCACTTATGTCATCACATTGGTTGCGACGGACTCGAGTACCTGTAATATTGTTGATTCAACTTCGCGAACCATTCATGTTTATCCGAAACCGGCAGCTGATTTTACAACACAGCCATTGCCGGCCCAGTATAATACGCCCACTATTTTTTCCAATGCTTCCACCGGGGCGACACACTATGTCTGGTTCTTTGGGGACGGTGATTCAACGCAAAAAAATTCAGCTGATACCGTTATTCATCAATATGAACAGACCAATACGTTTAACGCCTGTCTGGTTGCCATTAATCTGTTTGGATGCGCCGATACTATCTGTCATCCGGTGGAAAGCCTGATCAATCCGCTGCTGGATGTGCCCAATGCATTTACGCCCGGAAGGTTTGGCCAGAATAGTATTATCATGGTCAAGGGATTTGGCATTGCTTCGATGGACTGGAAAATTTATAATCGCTGGGGGCAGATTGTTTTTGAATCAAATAATCCGTTTATTGGATGGGACGGAACATTTAATGGCGCTCCCCAACCCATTGGGGTATATGCATACACGCTCGACGCAACTTTTTCGGATGGTACGAAGACAAAGAAAAAGGGAGATATTACTTTAATTCGTTAAGCCTTGCTTAACGAATTAAAGTAATGTGGTGAATGAGGGAGCGTGATAAAAGTGAGAATGTGAAAGTTAAATTTGAAAATGACAATGAGTTAATGTGATTTTCACAGATCATTTGCCAGGTGTTTTTCACTTATCATTTGGTAAGTGTCTTTCACACTATATTTTCAAATTTAACTTTCACATTCCCACACTCATCACACTTTGCATATTCACCACACTACGGAGTCAGTTTTATAAAAACTATGTAATTTGTATTTGTTAAACTTTAACACTAATAAACTTCAGCCCTTACGCTTTACGCTTTACGCTTTGAGCTTCTTTACTTTTGTTTGCCTGCATGTTTCAGCCCAAACAGAATCTCCCAATCTGGAATTTATAGAAAACAAGGGACAGTGGGATGCGCGGGCGATATTGAAAGCGGATATCGGCAACGGGAGTTTATTTTTTCATAAAAAAGGCATCCGGGTCGTATTACACGATGAAAAGGAAATGGCTGTTTCGGTTTCAACACATGGTGGGGTGATCCGGTCTGATACTTCCAATCCAAAATCCGCTCAAAGAAGTTTTTCCGGCAGACCCGCTGCATTGCGTTCGCATGCTTATTCTGTCAGCTTTCTGAATATGAATGGGGCTGCCGAAATAATTCCGGATAAACCGCTCGATACCTATAATAATTATTTCATCGGAAATGATTCCACAAAATGGGCGCGACATTGTCGTGTGTTCCAGGGTGTCACGTATAAAAATATTTACCCGGGTATAGATCTGCGGTATTATACCGATAACGGAAAACTGAAATACGACCTGATCGTTCATCCGGGCGCCCATCCCGAAAACATTGCGATGCAATATGAAGGACTGAACAATCTAACGGTGACCGACAACCGACTGGTATTAAGTACATCCGTAGGCGATGTCAATGAGATGGAACCCAATTCGTACCAGGCGGGTGATAACGGTAGGGAATCCATTCCCGTTCGTTATCGTGTTTCGAAAGACAGGGTAGTCCGGTTCGACATCAAACACTATAATAATAACCGTGTACTCGTGATAGATCCCACACTTGTATTTTCCACTTTCTCGGGCAGCCGGGCTTCCAATTGGGGTTTTACAGCAACCCCCGGGCCGGATGGGACTTTTTTTGCCGGCGGTATTGTGTTTGGAGATGGGTTTCCGGTGTTGACCGGCGCTTTTCAGGCAAACTTCCAGGGAGGTACCAACGATGTGGGTATCATCAAATTCAACAGCAATGGCCGCACAAGAATGTTTGCTACCTATATCGGCGGCAATAGTGTGGAATGCCCCCATAGCATGTTCAGTGACCCCCAGGGAAACCTGGTCGTTATGGGCCGCACCTATTCCCCCGATTTTCCTTTTCTGAATGTGTTCGGCAAAAGGGGCGGATGTGATATGTTTGTTGTTAAACTGAATGCAACCGGTACTGATTTGATCGGCTCAGCCTGTATTTCGGGATCCAAATACGACGCAGTGAATATAGAAGATCAGTTAAACCAGGAAAATGGTCCGCACGAAGTATCCAATCTGCTCATAAAAAATTATGGAGACGATTCCCGAAGCGAAGTGATCCTGGATGGATCTAATAATATTTACATAGCATCCTGCACACGTTCAAAAGATGATTTTCCGATTACTCCCGGCGCTTTTCAAACAACATTCGGAGGCGGAATACAGGACGGCGTAATCGTGAAATTATCTCCTGACTGTAAGTCGCTGATCTTTGCCAGCTTTCTGGGTGGCCCGGGAGAAGATGCCTGCTTCGTCTTAAAACTGAATCCTTTGACTGGTGACATTTATGTAGCGGGTGCTACCACCAGTACG
>Ga0206913_1025_pt1 | contig 40508 bp, 29 predicted proteins | sample Alteio_BWOrgHeat_72_FD_152942 | JGI IMG/M metagenome (GOLD analysis project Ga0206913, IMG submission 152942) | Enriched cells from forest soil in Barre Woods Harvard Forest LTER site, Petersham, Massachusetts, United States -... | ecosystem: Environmental > Terrestrial > Soil > Temperate forest >... | reverse complement strand
TGAATTGACTGCAGCAGTCCAGTAAGTAGCTGGAGTTAATCCGGCATTATAGGCAGGGCTCGTAGTACAACCAAGATGCAAATTATAAGTGCTGTATGCACCGGAAATATTTGTAAAAAGAGGATCCGCTGCTATTGAATTAGCATCTTTTGTTCCACCTACGGTGGTTACATAATTAGAAAGTTGAGCATCAGTATAAGAGTTTGTTCCATCATAAAAAATCAAGCCATTTGTATTGGGTGCATAATAAGCATTGTTATTAAAGTAATTGCTGGCAGTACCCATATTTGTGTAGTTAGTGGTATAAATGCGCATCAGTGCGACACCACGTGTTCCGTTTGTTTCATCGCAATTGTTGTACAATATATCATCATATTGATCAACCGTGGGCGATGGAGCACTCATGAACAAAGCCGCTGATTGGTGGGCGGCAGTTGTTGCAGTTCCATCTAAATAAATACTATTGTAATAAGAATATACTGTTGTGCCTGCTAATATTGCAATACCTGCTACTCCGGGAGGAACTGTGGCTGTGGGAACAGCTACGCTTGCATCTGCTCTTATACCCCAGATGTAATTATTGAAAATAGGTGCACTGGTAGCGGTTTTTATTGTTATACCATAAGCACCGCCCATATTATTGGTTGTATTCGTAATGCTATAAATTTTGTTCTTGTAAGTTAGTACACCACTACCTGCATTTACGTAAATTCCATGAACCTTGCTTGTACTTGTATTGCTTCCTGAATTAAAAGAAAGATCGTGTATCGTGTTGCTATAAATCATGCTATATCCTCCACTGTAATAAATCCCATATAAGTTGGCAGCGGTAGCCAGAACTGCTGAAGCGACATTAGTTATCCTGTTATTATAAATGGTATCCGGCAGTGCTGCGGTTCCCACACCTGTATAATAAATTCCGGCAATGTTACCAGTGGTAGTGTATGATGCAGAAGAGATATTATTGATAGTATCTTTAAAGATTCTGGTTGGACCGCCTGTACTACCGCTCAGTATGTACATACCATAAACTGAACCGGTATTCGCAGTGGATGTAGAGGTTATATTAAGTATGGTATCATTATACAACCATTTATTGTAGGTTGCTGCGGCACTAAAATAAATTCCGTATACACTTTGAGAACCTGATGAGTTTGTAGTAATGTTTGTAATTCTATTAGCATAAATCTTTTGCGGTTCTTCATTTGTTCCTGCATAAATGCCGGCTACATATGAACTACCAGTGCTTCCCGTTACGGAATAAACACTGTCTATAGTATTGTTATGCACATCGGAATAAGTAGGTGTGGTAGTTCCACCGTAACAATAGATGCCGACACCTAAATTTTGCGTTGTAGCAATGTTCGATACTTTATTATAATAAATAGCGGGAGCACTGAAATTAAATGTGGCAACATATATTCCATACGAATTAACAAAACCTGAACTTGAAGGACTCACCGATGTGCCTATGTTTTTTACTGTGTTGTATCTTAAAGTATCATAAGTAGCTTTACTTGCTATCTGATAATAAATTCCATAAATAGTTGCAGTATTGCTGGTAGCACCCGAATAAAAATTTGAAAAACTGTTATTATATATGCTATGAATAGGAACATGAGCTTGAGCCGAATTATTAGCATTGTACCAATAAATACCAGCACAATTAACATTGGTAGCATTTCCGTTGTTATTCAGATTGCTTATGGTATTGTTATAAACATAGCCTGTTAAAGTGTTTGCAGGAGAAGTTGTGGCAGGTGCTGCACCTGCAGTTGGATTGTTGTAAAGCCACATTCCAAATGTTCCACCTGTACTTGCATTAGATGTTAATCCGGATATGATATTGCCATAAATGCTAAATATTTGAGACAATACATAAATGCCCATTGCATTGCCTCCAACACCGGTGTAACTAAGCCAAGCAATATATCCCCAATGGAAAGTCCCGTCTCCTCCTCCAATATTGCTGATAGTATTATTGTAAATATTGGTACTAATATCTGCTGATGAAGCATTATTAAAAGCAACAATTCCCACAGCAGAGCCGTGGGTAGTTGTTAAATTCGTAATGGAATTGCTGTAAATATTTATGGTCGAAAAATTAGCACCTCCGGCTGAGTTACTACCGAAAATTCCTATTATGTCCCCGACAATGGCAGACGAGTTAGAGATGGTATTATTATAAATAGAAAGACTTGCTTCACCACTGAAATTGATTCCATAAGCTCCGGCATTGGGGAATCCACTGGCATATCCAGGAATATAATTGGATGGCCAATTAATATTAGAAATAGTATTACCGTAAACCTTATTTCCAATGTCCCATAAAACACTTGTCGAAATGGGTCCCCCACTAAGAGTAATTCCATCCATTATATTTTTAATCGTGTTGTTGTAAAATACATTATAATTATTTTCGCCTGCTGAATTATATGGATAGGTACCTGTACTTACATTAGAAACCATATATATTCCTACAATATATAAAGTAGACTGTGAACTGCTATTAGCCATGGTAATGGAACAATTCTCTATGGTATCATATTGACAGCCACTTGCGGCACTGCCATAAAGATAAAAGCCATATTCCACGGTAGTATCTGCTGCCTGTAAGTTAATACTGTTAAAAGTAATATACTTGCCTCTGTTTAATCCGATAATGTAATTGGTTGATCCTGTTTGCCCGGCATAAGAAGTAATGATTGGGTTAGCTCCCCCGCTACTTTTTTGAAATTTAATTGGATTAGCAACAGTACCTGAGTCAGTAATAAGTCCTGCGGTAGGATTAGTAAATGTTTCAGTGTATCCTGCAGGAATATTAAAGGTAACACCTCCGGCTCCTACACCTTGAGTATTTAAGTCGCTGATAGCGGCTGCAATAGTGGCATAGTCAATACCAATGGTTTTTATTCCCGTGAGTCCTGCAAAACCGAATAAAGAGTAAAGTGAGAAAAAAAGAATAATCCATGACCGTATGATAAAGGGAATTTTCATTTTGTCGCTGCTTTAAGCAAAAATAAGCATATTCAACGCGTAATCAAAGAACTACTTTTGATAGTCGCTTCTGTTGAAATGAGATAGAAGAAAAAAATTATCTGATCAACGTCACAGTCCCGTTTGTCTTTTCACTTTCTCCCTGCGAGTTTTTGTATCCGATAGAATAAACATACACTCCGCTCGGACATTTGGTGGATTTATATGTTCCATCCCATCCAGTTGCAATATCATTGGTTTCAAAAATATTTTCGCCCCAGCGGTCATAAATTGTAAAAGAATAATCAGCTGTGGCAATAAAAGTACTTACCGGAATGAAAATTTTATTTATTCCTGATGGTGCGAAAGCATTTGGAATGTAGAAAAGCGAATTTTGTTTTACTTCTGCAATATTTGAAATGCTTGTATCCTGAAATCCATAAATGTTACCGTTTCCTTCTACAGCTTGTATGTAATAATAAAAAATTCCTTGACCAGTCAGAGAACCTGAAATATCATCAATGTATGAATACCCTGTTCCACCAGCATAAGGAATATTTGTTATAATAGGCGGTGAGTTGAAATTACCATCCGTACTCCTGAAAATATTGTATGATTGAGATGCAGTTGATCCAGACCATTGTTCATAATCATTCCAGGTTAAAGTGTTGGTCATGTCATCATTTGCTGTTGCGTTCAGCAAAATAGTTCTTCCAATGTTTGTCGTATCTAATTCGTTGTTGCAACTATCTACTGCACAGACTTCATAATAATAACTCTGTGAGCTTGTTTGTGCTGTATTATCGGTAAAAGCGGCTGTTGTTGAGCTTGATGAAAAAGGCACTGTTCCTATAATTGTGTATGGTCCGGTGTTGTTATCAGATCTTTTAAAAACATAATGCGATACGCCTGCAGTGTTATCAACATAACAAGTTATTGCTACTGAATTTTTGTTAGTAACAGTTGCTTTTCTGAGATAAGAAAACGATGGAGATTTAGGCAGGTTAGAAGTAATGCAAAATTTGTTAGATGTTGAAGTGATCGTTCCCGCAACATTGTCGGCTTCAATGTAATAACAATAATTAGTAAGGTTAACCAACCCTGTGTGGATGTAGCTGCTGTCGCTTGAAGCGGTTGTTGCCAGTAAATTAAAAGAGCCCCCATTTATGCTTACATATATTTTATAGCTTCCAACTCCTGATGACATGTTGATATATTTATTCCATTTTAAAGTGTTTGAAGAGCTGCATCTGTCAAGAGTTGCTGTTAAATAAATAGTTTTGTGAATGATCCCTTGAATGCTTATGTTCTTGCAACTATCTAATGCAGCCAGCCGGTAAGATTCTAAATTCGATCCTGCGTTTGATGTAGGATTAGTAAAACTTGTATTGTTTATTCCATAAATTGTATCAATGGGAATCCACGAGCCACCGTTTAATTTGTAAATTACATATCCTTTTGTATCAGCAGATGTGCTTGCATTCCAGCTGATGGATGCAATTCCGGTTGCAGGATCAACGGTTGCACTTATGGGTATTGGAGTATTGGGAGAAATGATATCGCTGAATGTATCTCCATCAATAGATGAAACAGAAGTACATCCCAATAGGTCATCAATTTCCACGCGATAGTTTAGAAAAGCGTGGCAGATTGAAATAGTATCTTTATAAATTAAATTTTTTGTACTGCCCACTAAAGTCCATGTTCCAGTAGGATATTCCCTGTATATTTTATAAAGTCCTGATGAGGAAGGCAAGTTGGGATTTCGGATTGCATTCCATGTCAGCGTAGCAGTTCCATCAGCAAGATTGGTTACATTCAGAAAAATGGATTGCAATGTATCAGATGAACCTGAACTTGATCCTGAAACATACGATGTTGTTACATAATAAAATTTTGATCCTGTGTTTGCACCTGCTCCAATATCTACATAGTTTGTCTGCGCATAAGTTGCAACGGTATTGACTAATGTATAAGGCCCTGCTTGAGTGCTGGCTGAATAAATCTGATAATTATTAAATGTTTGCCCTCCTGGAATTGTAGGGGTTATCCATGTCAAGGTTACATCTCCATTTGCAGCAACTGCAATGCAGCGCAAATCAGGTGCGTTAATTGCTGAAGAGTTAAAAGCAATCAGCCCAATCAATATGGCGGTTACTGATTTTATGGACATTAACAGGCGCTTGATTTGTTTAACAAATTTACTGAAAATCGAGCGATAGATAGAATTCTATTATTTCTTATTGCCTACAACAAGTTCAATCATCGAATCCTGTTGAAAATATTTATTTGCAAGTTCTCTTAATTCGTTTGACGAAATATTTTTTACGGTATTGATGAAGTTATTGTAATAGTCATAACTCAATCCGTATTCCATAATGCTTCTGAATTTATCAGCCAATGCAAACGGTCCGTCAATTCCCCTTAAAAATGTTCCGAGCATGTAATTTTTTACCAATTGTAATTCACTATCCGGAATTATTCCTTCTCTTAAACGTTTTATTTCTAAAAATATTTCATCAATGGCTTTGCTGCAAACATCAACACCAACTTCTGATCCGATAACAAAGTATCCTGCATTTTTCAAAGAAACAATGCTGGAGTTAATACCATAAGTGTAGCCTTTGTCTTCCCTGATGTTTGCCATCAGCCGCGAGCCGAAATATCCACCCAAAATGGTGTTTAAAACAAGCATGGGTAAATAATCTGGATGAGTTTTGTTAAATAAAATTTTCCCTACTCTTATCGCTGATTGAACAGCATCTTTTTTTATAACAAGATGTTTGTTGTCGTTATTATTTGATTTGACGGAATAGTTCTGATTAGCAATTTTATTGTCACTTTTCCAATCAGTTCCACCAAAATAGTTATCAATGGCATCAAGTGATTGCTGATTTACTTTTCCCGCTACAATGATTTTACAATTATCAGAAGTATAAAATTGTTTGTGAAAGGCTATTAAATAATCTCTTTTAAGATGATCATAATCTGCTGCTGTTACATAATGTCCGTAAGGATATTTTTCACCGAAAAGCAATTCCATGAATTTTTTCCGTGCAACGTGATCAACTTTTTGTTCGTTGACCAACAGATTTTGTTTTCTGTTTTGTATAAACGTAATGAATTCATTTTCCGGAAAAACCGCATTTTTTATAATGTCCTCAACAATTGGCAGAGTGGCTTTTAAATGCTTATTGAGCGTATATAATCTCACATAAGCATAATCCTGACTCGCTTCTGTTTCAAAAAATGCTCCATAAAAATCAATAATTTCGGCAATCTCGGAGGCAGTATGTTTTTTAGTGCCTTCTTCAAGCATTTCGTTTGCTGCAAATGCAACCAAAGGAAAATGCTGATTCCACGCGCCTGCCGAAAAAATAAATTCAATTCGTATTAAGTCCTGATCTCCTGCGTTAACAACATAAAGGGGTATGTTGTTTTTTAGCTTTTTTTCTTCTGCTTTCTGCAGATGGATATTTTCGATTTTTTTATATTCGGGTCCCTGTTTTCTATCTAATATCATACGCATTTAAAAATTAATGACTTTTACGAGTAATTTTGAATTGTCAGAAAATCGGAGATTATGTTGCACAAATGTAATTTTATTTATTTATTTGCATGAATAAGCCAATTCCATATTCTACCGATGATGATAAATAAGCTTTATTTTTTTCTTTTCAGAAAAAACATCATAATATTATTTTTTCTTCTTTTTGTCTGCGTCGATGTATTGTATTCGCAGGATAAACCATCGAACATAAATTTTAATTTAACCGGAGTTACCATTTTTGAATCCAATGGCAAGCCAGTGGAAGGAGTGAAGCTCGAATTACAAAAGAACAAGCAAACAATTGAAACATTTGTTACACCTGCTAATGGCAAATTTAAACTGTCAACGATTTATGTTGCAACTGATAGCAACAGGTCGGAATATCGTTTGACGTTTACCAAACCCAACATGGTTCCTAAAACGGTTACGATAAATACGTATATAAAAAATCCTCTTGCCAGTTCCTACGATTTCAGGTTGGAAGTGAATATGATTGAAAGTAAAGAAGGCGATGTTATTATTGATTTGCCTTCAGCAAAAATAAAATGGGATACAAAAATCAACAAGTTTGGTTTTGACCAGAAGTATGCCAACATCATGAGAAAAATTCAGGAACAGGAAGATCCTAAAAAAGCTCAGGAATTAATAGCTCTTCAAAAGAAGGAGGAAGAGTTAAAAGCAAAACAGGAAGCCGACCGTATAGCTAAGGAAGAAGCCGCAGCTAAAGCAAAAGCAGATGCTGTGGCAAAAGTTAAGGCAGATGCAGACGCGAAAGCACAAGCAGAATCAGAAGCTGCGATTAAGAAAAATTTGGAAGCCATTCGCCTTCAGGCGGAGCAGCTTGCCAAAGAAGAAGCCGATCGTAAAGCAAAAGAAGAGGCTGAAAAGCAGGCTGAAAAAGAATCTCTCAAAAAAACTTTGGGAGCATTGCACAAGCAAGTTGAAGAAATAAAGGAAGAAGAAAAAGTTGCGCCTCCTCCTGCGCCAGTTGAAGCGGCTAAACCAGAAGAGGCTCCACAACAAATAATGGTACAGGAAGTTTATAGTATAAGAGATGTAAACGATGTTCGTCCTCAGAAAAATCTTGTAGAAAAGCGTTTGAAAAAAAGCCTGAATAAAAATTACGGTACTAAATACGAAACTGAAAATCCACTTACTAGTTTGTTAGATGAAGTGGATCAATATGAAAAAGAGTTAAAAAAGCAAAAAGCCAAATAAACAATGAGAAAGTATTTTAAAGCACTGTTAATTGTAATAAGCGCGTCTGCATTCATATTTAAAGCAAACGCTCAAACACTTAATATCAATCAATTCGGAATAGAAGAAGGACTTCCACAATCCGGAATCCAAACGATGGTGAACGACAGAAGCGGAAACATCTGGATTGGTACTATGGATGGAGTTTCGAAATACAACGGATTAACTTTTGAAAATTTTGGTAAGAAAAATGGTTTGGCAGAAAACCGTGTTATGTCGAGCTGTATTGACAAAAATGGCAATATATGGTTCGGACATTGGTCAGGAGGCATCAGCAAATGCGATCCAGTTACAAAAAGATTTCATGAAGTTACCGTAAGCGGAGTTGAAATCAACAAAACAATTAATTGTATTTACGAAGATAAAGATGGTAACATCTGGATCGGAACCAATGGAAATGGCATTATAAAATATGAACATTCAGCTACTGAAGCGAAAGGTGATAGTTCAGCAAAAGAAACTGGCAAATTTTCAGCTGTTCGTAAAAAGGATGGATTGAGCAGTGATATTGTAACAAGTATAATCCAAGACAAAAGTGGAATTATATGGGTAGCAACTCATTCAGGCATTACTAAAATTTCGATAGATGGAGGTAGTTATAAATTCGATTATCTAAATGAATCAAATGGATTGCACTCAGCTTCAATAAGCTCATTGTTTATTGATCACGAAGGCAATGTCTGGATTGGATCAACTGACAAAGGAATTTTGAGATTGAACAGTGACAACAAACAAAGGATTTACAATACAAAAGATGGCTTAGCAAATGATTATGTGAAAGTGATATATGAAGATGCACAGAACAATATTTTTATCGGAACTTATGGCGGTGGCGTTTCTAAATATCTTCCTTCACTTGAAGCTAATAAATATGAAGGTCCGCTTTTCCAGACAATAAGCACTTTACAAGGACTTAGCAATGACAAGGTTTTGTCCATCATTCAGGACAGAGAAAAAAATATCTGGATAGGAACCTATCTTAACCTCAACCAATACTTTGATGAACAATTTGAAATTTTTGGTGAGCAGGAAGGTTTGCAGAATACCTTGGTTTGGTCGGTCATACAAGCAAAAGACGGAATCTTTTGGATTGGAACAGAAGGCGGCTTGGTAAAATTCACACATGGAATTAGTGCAAGCCAAAACAAATTTGAACGTATCACTGAAAACAAGGTAGCTGCAATAACCAATACGACTGCACTTTTTGAAGATATTGAAGGAAACATTTGGTACACAAATTTTGCAAATGGCGTTTCAAAATATGATCCTAAAACTAAAAAGGCAGTTACCTATACAACCAAAGATGGATTATCAAGTGATGAAATTTATTCTATCGCGGACGATAAAGATGGTAATGTTTGGATAGGAACAAACAATGGAGGAGCCATTAAATATGATATAAAAACTCAAAAATTTGAAACTTATAAAAAAGAAAAAGGATTAGGAAGCAACCAGATTTATACCATTTATAAAGACAGCAGGAAAAATTTATGGTTCGGTGCTTTGGGTGGAGAATTGGTAATGTACGATGGAAAAGAATTCAAGAAATTTTCTGACAAAGAAGGATACGACAGTAAATTTACTTTGTGTATAACAGAAGATACACAAGGCAATATGTGGTTCGGAACTTATGGCAAGGGAATTTATAAATACGATGGAAAGACATTTAAAAATTATACTACCAAAGATGGTGCGACTTCAGATACACCTTATCTTTTAGCTTATGATAACAATAACAATCTTTGGATTGGAACAGGACTTGGTATAGATAAGTTTAATCTCAAAGATGAAACATTTAAACATTACGATAAGCAAGATGGATTTTTAGGAATTGAAATCAATCCGAATGCTGTTTGCAAGGACAAAGATGGCAATCTTTGGTTTGGTTCTATCATTGGATTGGTGAAGTACACTGCCAAACATGAAAAGAATAATCTGGCAGAACCAATTACAGTTCTCAAAAACCCGAGACTCTTTTTTAAAGAAGTTGAGATACCGGCAAACCATGTGTTTTCCTATTTCGACAACCATTTTACTTTTGATTTCGTTGGAACCAGCTTGACCAATCCTAAACGTGTAAGATATCAATACATGCTCGAAGGAATGGATAAAGAATGGTCTCCGATTACTAAACAGAATTATGTTACCTATCCAGACGTTCACCCGGGCAAATACACATTCATGGTGAAGGCTTGCAATAATGATGGAATATGGAACAAAGAACCTGTGACATTTTCCTTTACCATTAATCCTCCTTTTTGGCAAACAAACTGGTTTTATACCCTTGTTGCAGTGATAATTGCATTCGGAACTTTTGGATTTATAAGGTATAGGGAAAAAGCGTTAAGAAGAGAGAAAGCAATACTTGAGGAAAAAGTACAAGTACGCACACAACAATTGCAACAGGAGAAGAAAAAGAGCGATGATCTTTTATTGAATATCTTACCTGCAGAAACTGCTGAAGAATTAAAATCAAAAGGAAAAGCTGCACCACGTCATTATAGCCTGGCTACAGTTTTATTTACCGACTTTAAAGGATTTACAAACATTGCTGAAAAATTAACTCCCGAAGAATTAATCAATGAATTGGACATTTGCTTTGCAAAGTTTGATGAAATTATAGGCAAATACAGCATCGAAAAAATAAAAACAATTGGAGATGCTTATATGTGTGTTGGAGGTATACCTATCCGAAGTAAAGGAAATCCTGTACTCACTACTTTAGCTGCTATTGAGATTATTGAGTTTATGGGAAAATTAAGAGATGAAAAAGTAGCTAAAGGACTTCCTTATTGGGAATTAAGACTTGGATTACACAGTGGACCAATTGTTGCCGGTGTAGTTGGTAAAAAGAAATTTGCTTATGATGTTTGGGGCGATACAGTAAATACTGCAAGCCGCATGGAATCAAGTGGAGAACCAAGCAAAATAAATACTTCAGGAACAACGTATGAATATATAAAAGATTATTTTGAATGTAGTTACAGAGGTAAGGTTGCAGCAAAAAACAAAGGCAATATTGATATGTATTTTGTCGATAGAATTAAACCGATGTATTCTCTTGACGAAAAAGGCAAACATCCTAATGAGCTTTTCACTAAGATCATTGGGGAACTATAAAACCAGCGTGATTAGATGGATTTCGAGAAGGCCAGCGAATATATCACCAATAGGTTAAAAAAAGAACTCGCAGTTACTTTATATTACCATAGTTTTGATCATACTATGGATGTTTACAATGCTACTATTAATTTAGCGAAGGAAGAAGGCATCAGCGGAGAAGAGCTTGGATTGATGAAAATAGCAGCTTTGTATCACGATTCAGGTTTTATATATCAGTATTTGGATAACGAAAAAGTTGCCGCTCAGATTGCCCGTGAAACATTGCCGGCATTCGGATATACTCCTTCTCAAATAGATATTATTGTTGGTATTATAATGGCCACTGTTGTTCATGCAGTTCCTAAAACCCATCTTGAACAAATTGTAAGGGATGCTGATCTTGATTATTTGGGTCGGGATGATTTTCATCCAATATCTGTAAAGCTTCAAAAAGAATTAAATTCCAACGGTTTTCAGCTTACGGATCAGAAATGGGATCAGATTCAGATTAAATTTTTTGAAAAGCATTTGTACTATACAAAGTCCGCAATCAGGCTCAGAAAAGAGATAAAGCAAAAGCATTTAGAAGAAATAAAAGAACGTGTGCTTGCTTACGAAGGCAAATAATTTCCCTGTCATTTTCTTTTAAGTAACAATCTTTAAAATTTTCCTATCTTTCACATAAGTTTTTATTCATGCATTTCGAAAAAGCACAACGATATATTCTTAAACGGCTTGATCAGGAGTTGCCACGGAATTTATATTATCATGGATTGCATCATACTCTCGATGTAGCAGATGCTGTTGAAAGGCTTGCGAAATTGGAGAAAGTCTCAAAGGAAGAAGTAATACTTTTAAAAACAGCAGCACTATACCATGATGCAGGTTTTATAAAGAAATATTTTATGAATGAAGAAATTGCTGCGAAAATGGCTAAAGAATCATTACCCTATTTTGGATATACTTCTAAACAAATAAAAACTATATCCGAAATTATAATGGCCACACGCATAAGTGTAAAGCCTGTGAATCATTTGGAAGAAATAATACGAGATGCAGATTTGGATTATTTAGGAAGAGAAGATTTTTACCCGATTGCAAACACGCTTCGTAAGGAACTGTATGAATACGGATTGAAATACTCAGGAGATCAATGGAAAAAAATTCTTGTTGATTTTTTGGGAACACATAAATATTATACCAAATCGGCAAAAAAATTAAGAGAATCGAAAAAACAGAAATATTTAGCTCAAGTGAAGAAACTAAAATCTGTTACGGAAGAGACAATGAAAAAACTTCACAAAAAATTAATTTCCGGATGATTTTTTTGATTTATAAATTTTAGAATTGACAAGCCCCATTCTCTGAAAAAAATGGGTTAAAGAAACATTCAAAACTCCCATTCCGTAAACAACACTTCTTCTAAAGTTTATCGAAGATGCTTCTTCAAAATATTTGGTAGGGCAGGTAACTTCGGCAATGTCATATTCGGCATACACAATCTGAGAAATCATTTGGTTATCAAAAACAAAATCATCGGAATTAGCATAGTAATTTATTTTTTCAAGCACTTCTCTTGAAAATGCGCGATAACCGGTATGGTACTCTGATAGTTTTTCGTTGATTAAAATGTTTTGAACCAAAGTCAGAATTCTGTTTGCAAAATATTTATAAACCGGCATTCCTCCTTTTAAAGCACCTTTGCCTAAAATTCTTGATCCGAATACTACATGATAAAGTCCATTCGCAATAATATATGCCATTGAATGAATAAGCTTAGGGGTATATTGGTAATCAGGATGCAGCATAATAACAATATCTGCGTTTAACTCCAAAGCTTTGTCGTAGCAGGTTTTTTGATTGCCACCATAACCTTTGTTTTTTTCGTGGCGAATAACGTGTTTTATGCCAATTTGTTTCGCGACATCAATCGTTTTGTCACTGCTGGCATCGTCAACCAAAACCACTTCGTCAACAATATCAAAAGGAATTTCGCTATATGTTTGACGAAGCGTATGCTCTGCATTATATGCGGGCAAAACAATTACGAGTTTTTTACCATTGATCATATGAACGTATCTCTGTACAAAAATAAAAATATGTTGCAGATAAAAAAGAGTTTATTGTTGTCAATAAATAAAAACTAAAACAAAACATCCAAATCAAATTTTTGTATTTTTACTTGGTGTTAAATATTCGGAATAAATGAAAGTAGATGTATTGTTAGGCCTTCAATGGGGAGACGAAGGAAAAGGAAAAATAGTTGACGTGCTGACTCCTAAATATGATATTATATGTAGGTTTCAGGGTGGACCCAATGCTGGTCATACGCTTGAGTTTAATGGAATCAAACATGTACTACACACTATACCATCAGGAATATTTCATAATGAAACCATAAACATTGTGGGCAATGGAGTTGTAATAGACCCGATTATTTTTAAAAAGGAAATTGATGCCTTGGAAAAAATGGGAGTGAATGCAAAATCAAAATTATTTATTTCCAACAGGGCTCATTTAATTCTTCCTTCCCATCGTCTGATTGATGCAGCTTCAGAAGCTGCCAAAGGAAAAGAAAAAATAGGTTCTACGCTTAAAGGAATTGGTCCTACATATATGGATAAAACCGGACGAAATGGTTTGAGAGTGGGAGATATTGCCGATCCAAAGTTTAAGAAGAAGTATGATTTTTTAGTGGTTAAGCACAAACAGATACTTGATGCCTATAAATATTCATACGATTTAAAAGCGTTGGAAAAAGAATGGTTTGAAGCAATAGAAGATTTGAAAAAATTTCAGCACATTGACTGCGAACATTACATCAACAAAGCAATCAAGGAAACGAAAAAAATTTTGGCGGAAGGCGCTCAGGGTTCACTACTTGACATTGATTTTGGAGCATATCCTTTTGTAACATCTTCAAATACTATTTGCGCTGGTGCTTGCACAGGACTGGGCATTCCCCCTACTCAAATCGGGAATGTCATAGGTATTTTTAAAGCTTATTGTACCAGGGTTGGTGGCGGACCTTTTCCAACTGAACTGAATGACGAGACAGGCGAATTGATGAGAAAAACAGGAAACGAGTTTGGTTCTACTACAGGTCGTCCGAGAAGATGCGGCTGGCTTGATTTACCAGCCCTTAAATATGCTGTAATGATTAACGGAGTTACAGAATTAATTATGATGAAAGCAGATGTGTTGAGTGGTTTTAAATCCATAAAAGTTTGTACGCATTACAATTACCAAGGTAAAAAAATAGATTACCTTCCGTACAATATGTCAACTGAATCGGTTACTCCTGTTTACAAAGAACTGAAGGGCTGGAACAAGGATTTGCAAGGATTAAATTCGGTTGAAGATATTCCTTTGGAACTCAATGAATACATTCGTTACATAGAAAAAGAGTTGAATGTCCCGATTACCATTGTTTCTGTTGGTCCTGACCGTAAGCAAACATTGATGCGATCGAAACAAATAGTCAATGCCTAAAATAGTTTGCAGTTATTTTATTTTTTCTTTTCTGTTTTTTGTTTGCTCTTTTTCTTTTTCACAAAAGAGTAAGCAAGCGGATTTATCAGAACAAAACAAAAGTATCTCTACTGATTCTTCTTCTGCCAAAACAAAAAGAATAAATCTTAGACATGCAAATTCTCTCGAGTTTGATAAAAAGCTCGGCATTGATGCTAAACGACTGATTGGGAATGTAATTTTTGAGCATGAAGGTGCTTTGATGTATTGCGACAGTGCTTATTTGTATTCTGATAATTCTATGGATGCATTCGGAAATATTCACATTCAACAAGGAGATTCAATTCATTTGTACGGAGATTTTTTAAAATATATCGGTAATGAAAAAAAAGCCAAAGTGCAGAAGAATGTTCGTTTGACAGAAAAAGACATGACACTTACGACTGATACACTGTATTACAGCACAAGAGATAAAATTGCTAATTACCAAACCGGAGCTAAAATTGTGAATAAGGATAATACACTTACAAGTCAGTATGGCGATTATTATTCCTCATCCAAAGATTTTTTATTTAAAAAAGATGTGGTACTTACAAACCCGGAATATGTTATGAAATGCGATACTTTAAGGTACAATACAACTTCAAAAACAGCTTTTTTTCTCGGACCAACAACAATAAAAGGAAAAGAAAATTTTATTTATTGTGAAAACGGCTGGTACAATACAAACCTGGATATTTCACAATTCAATAAAAACGCATACCTGATTTCAAAAGAACAAAAAGTGAAATCGGACAGCTTGTATTATGATAGAAAACAAGGTTTGGGAAGAGCTTTCCAAAATGTTGAAATTATTGATACGGTACAAAAAATTAATATTAGCGGTAGTTATGGAGAATACCACGAAACTTCCGGAAACGCCATGGTAACCGATAAAGCTTTGTTGAGAGAATTTTTTGAAAAAGACACTCTTTTTCTTCACGCAGATACTTTAAGAACAGGATACGAAGGAGTGAGAATGAATGATGAAAAGAAAAATACAGAAGAAGAAACTAAGAAAACAAATGAAAAAAAACAGCAAACAAAAACAAAATTGAAAGCCATTGAACCAACAGAAACCGATAGCAGTAAACAAACAACAAAAGACAAACCTCGCATTATGTATGCGTATCATAAAGTGAAGTTTTACAAGCCAGATATGCAGGGAAGATGTGATTCATTGGTTTATACCTATCGTGATTCTGTTATGAGATTGTATACAGATCCCATAATGTGGAGTGATAAAAACCAAATGACAGGTGAAAAAATAGAACTTAAAACCAGTCACGGAAAATTGGATAAACTTTTTATAATAAACCTTGCCTTTATTATTTCTCAGGAAGATACTTTAAAATACAATCAGATAAAAGGTAAAATGATGACAGGTTATTTTGTAAATAATAAGATGAGAAGAGTTAAAGTGGAAGGAAACGGACAAAGCATTTACTATCCCAAGGATGGTAAAAAGATGATTGGAGTGAACAAAGCTGATTGCACCGACATGATGATCTATTTAAAAGATAACCAGATTGAAAAAATTACTTTTATTAAAAAGCCAGATGCTACGCTTTATCCGATAAATGAACTGAAACCTGAAGAATTATTGCTGAAAGGATATACCTGGAGAATCCAGCAACGTCCGCTTTCGGTGAAGGATATTTTTGTGTGGTAGGAATTTGCTGTGCCAGCTCTGTTTAAGAGCAATTTCCCAATTGCTTTCCATTTCAGCTTTTGTGTTTATCAGATTGTTAAATACAATCGTGTTTTCAGTAATGCTTCCCGATTCAATAAGCTTTTCAAATTCAGCTAAAGAACAAGTATATAATTTATCATTTTTTTTATAAGCAACCAATGTTCTGTTGAGAAGCGTGATAGAAAAATATTTTTCTAACTGCTGAATAAAGTGAACCGATTTATCAATTCCGCAACCACTTGCAGGTGCAGTCTGCTCATCAACAGCGACAACAATAAATAGTTTGTAAAAAATTTCAATGCAGGCATTCATTGTTTTGCCGTGCGATGTCCATTGGTCTATAAAATTTTCTGCTTTGATTTCTATTTCTGCAACTTCCTTTTCATTCAATTTTCTATTGGATTGGTATATCCAGATTCGGGAATGTGGCGGCATATTTTGAAAAGTACTACTCATTAGGATTTTTATAATTCATTCGCCTGAGCAATTAACTCGGCAACGTCTAAAACTTTTGTTTGCTGTTCTTTATTAAAATGTTTCACACCGTCCGTCATCATCGTCATGCAAAAAGGGCATCCTGTTGCAATCACATCAGGATTCAGAGATAAGGCTTCTTCTGTTCTTTCAACGTTTACTTCTTTATTTCCTTTTTCAGCTTCTTTAAACATTTGTGCTCCGCCTGCACCGCAACAAAATCCTTTGGCTCTGCTGCGCTTCATTTCGGCAAGTTCCACATCCAGCTTTTGAATTACTTCACGTGGGGCTTCATAAACTTCGTTGGCTCTGCCCAAATAACATGGATCGTGAAAAGTTATTTTCTTTCCTTTAAAATTTCCCCCTTGTACTTTTAATTTTCCGCTGTCAATCAATTGTTGCACAAGTTGTGTATGATGAATCACTTCATAATTTCCGCCAAGCTGTGGATATTCATTTTTTAATGTGTTGAAGCAATGCGGACAGCCAGTGACAATTTTTTTTACATTGTAACCATTGAGTACCGTAATGTTATTCAATGCCTGCATTTGAAAAAGAAATTCATTGCCAGCACGTTTTGCCGGATCGCCTGTGCAAGATTCTTCGGTACCTAAAACCGCAAATTTAATTTTTACGTGATTCAATATTTTAACAATGGCTTTAGTGATTTTCTTGGCTCTGTCGTCAAAACTACCGGCACATCCCACCCAAAATAAAATTTCAGGCGAATCACCTTGCGCAACATAATCTGCCATTGTGGAAACTTTTAATGATTCAGCCATCTGTATTTAATTTTCATTTTCCCAATTCAATCTGTCAGCAGGTGAAAACTGCCAAGGTGCGCCATTATTTTCAACATTGGTAAACATTAAATTTAATTCCTGTGGTGCAGCGCTTTGCTCCATTACTAAATATCTTCTCAAATCAATGATAATTGAAAGCGGATCAATGTTTACAGGACATTCTTGCACACAGGCATTACATGACGTACAAGCCCAGAGCTCTTCAGGAGTTATATAATTTGACAGAAGTGTTTTTTCATCATCAATAAATTTCCCGTTTTTATCAATGTTTTTTCCAACTTCTTCCAAGCGATCTCTCGTATCCATCATAATCTTGCGTGGAGAAAGTAGTTTTCCTGTTTGATTTGCCGGACAACTTGAAGTGCATCGTCCGCACTCTGTGCAGGTATATGCATCCATAAGCTGTTTCCAGGTGAGATCAAAAACATCCTTCGCTCCGAATTTTCCCGGAGGAGCATCTGCAGGTGGGGGTGTTGCAGATGGATCAAGCATCAGTTTTACTTCTTTAGTTACGGATTCCAAATTGGTGAATTTGCCTTTAGCGTTGAGGTTGGAGTAAAACACATTGGGAAATGCAAGAATGATATGAAAATGTTTGGAGTAGGGAAGATAATTCAGAAATCCTAAGATGCCAATGATATGAAACCACCAGCAAGATCGTTCAATAAAAATTAATTTTGATTGTGACATTCCTACAAATAAAGGAGTAATGAACTGACTTATAGGAAAAGAGCCTGCATGAATGTAATGTTCACTTGCCGTTTGCTGTAAAAGCTGATCGCAGGCATTCATTGTAAATAAAGCACTCATCAATAAAATTTCGCTAATCAAAATAATATTGGCATCCGATCTTGGCCAACCATCAAGCTCTTTATTCATAAACCTTTTGAGCTTAATGATATTTCTTCTGATCAGAAAAACAGTACATCCGAGAGTTACTAAAAAACCGAGAATCTCAAAAAATCCGATAAGAAAATTATAAAAATTTCCTAGGAATGACAGGAAACGATGAGTTCCGAATACACCGTCAACAAGCATTTCAGCTACTTCAATATTGATGAGAACAAATCCAACGTAGACAAAAATGTGCATAATGCCTGCAACAGGTCGAGTAATCATTTTGCTTTGTCCAATTGCAACCATTGCCATCGTTTTCCATCTCAATGGTTTGTTGTCGCTTCTGTCAAGCTCTTTGCCGAGATTTATGTTTCGGATAATTTTACGGACATTTTTGGTGAACAGAAAAACAGCGGCAATCAACAGAACAATGAATAGGATATTCGCTATGCCCATGAGCAATTATTTGTCTTTCTTACCAAATATTGAAAAATGAACATATTTCTTCGGGTGAGTATTCAAATCGTTCACAAGCTTATTTACATTCGTTGCTGCTGAATCAAGGTGTTGATAAAGCTCTTTGTTATTGACGAGCATTCCCATAGATCCTTCTCCTTTATTTATTTTTTCCATAATCATCGAAGCCTGATTAAGAGCATCACTTGTTTTTTCAAGGGTTGCTTTAACATTTGCTTTCGCTAACGAATCGCTGATATTTGAAAAATTATTAATAATGTTAGATAACTTGTCATTATTGTTGGCAATTCCTGTAGATATGATTTCAATTTTGGAAAAAATAGTAGAGATTTTAGATTTTTCCGTAACAATTAATGTATCAAAACGCATGGAGGTTTTTTGAAAAGTTTGAATAGCTATTTTTATGCTTTCAAAACTTTTACTCAAATTTTCTCTCGCATCTTTATTGAGTATAATCTGAACAACCGACATTACTGAATCAATCGAAAGTATGAGATTTTCAGCTTTTTCTTTTAATGGTATTACCTGCGCGTTGACTTGGTCACTTAATGTTGCCTGAATGTCCGATAAAAGTGTATCTCCAGGTTGAGCATATTCTGTTGAATTACCCAAAAGTATTTGTACAGCGCGAGTTCCCATTAAGTCAGAGCTTACAATTTTAGCTACAGAATTTTTAGGAATCTGGATATCTTTGTTATTGAATGAAAAGGTTACTATAACTTTTCCCGGATCTTGTTCACAAAGACCTACACTGCTTACTCTTCCTATTTGGAAGCCATTTATTTGTACTGCATTTGCTTCAACCAAGCCATCTATATGAGAATAAATGGCATAGTACTTTTTTTCTTCTGAAAAAAGATTTCTGCCTTTCAGAAAATTGAAGCCGTAAATGAATAAACCTATTGCAATTGTTACAACTATTCCTATCCGTACTTCTTTCGATAGCTTCAAGTGCGATTTTTTTATAACCGGTAAATTTACTATATTTTTTTAATCTGCTTTGTCAGCGTTACTTATTAAGTGGAACTCGGTTTCCATTCCTGAAAGCAACTACAAAAGCATCTGGAAATCCTTTTTTACGAAGCTCATTTTGTAATTTGATCGCTTCTTTTTCCGTTTCAAATTCTCCGGCAGTATATTTGGTAGTGCCATTGTATTCATATTCTCCTATTTTATCAATGTTCTTGAATTTCTCTGAATTCAATGAAATGTTTTTACCTCCCGAAGCTATCTGAACTTTATATACGGTTTTTGAATTTAATGTATCAATAGTTTTTACAGAATCTTTTTTCAATTTTTCAATTTTGTTTTTGTACATCTTACCAATGTCTTTGTGTTTTACAGCTGTTTTTGTAGAATCATTTGCCTTTGTTTTAACAGAATCCGTTTCTAAACGGATTGAGTTCTTATTATCTGTTTTGTTTTCCTTTTGAGGTTTTGAATCAGTTTCCAATGCACTTTCTTTGACATTTTTTTTTGCAGTATCGGCTATTATTTCTTTTGATTGATTTGTTTTTATATTGCTGACAGAGTCTTTTACAGTTGCAGGTTCCTTTTTTATAGATTCTTTTTTTGATTCATTCTGAGCAGTTTTATCTACCTCATTGTTCACTTCAGTAGTATCTTTAATTGGCTTGTAAGGAGCTTGCTTTTCAAGATCATCATCATATTTCAGATTTTTTCCTTCGGCTTCATTTTTATATTCTCTCAATGCCCTGAAAATACATCCTGCAATATAATCCTGTCCTTGTTCTGATCCAATGAATTTTTCTTCATCTGGATTGGTGATAAAGCCTACTTCCGTTAGAAGGCTTGGCATGGCTGTTCTCCATAACACCCAGAGGCTGGCTCTTTTCACTCCTTTGTCAGCTCTGCCTGCTTTTTCCTTGTATTGTTTTTGAATTTTTGCTGATAAGTTAAGACTTTGGTCAAGATAAGCTCCTTGGTACATGCTGAAAATAATGTAAGCTTCATCAGAGTTTGGATCAAAACCATCGTATTTTTTCAGGTAATTATCCTCCAATAAAATAGATGCATTCTCTCGTTTGGCGACATCCACTTTGCCTTTCTCATTTTTTATTCCCATTACATAAGTTTCAGAACCGTGTGGTTCTTTTTTAGGATTTGCATTGCAGTGAATGGAGATAAATAAATCCGCTTTATTTCTGTTGGCTATTTCTGCCCTTTCTTGTAATTCAACAAATACATCTGTATTGCGGGTATAAATAACTTTTACATCAGGCAAGCGTTCTTCAATGTATTTGCCTACTTTTAAAGCGATAGCAAGAGTAATATCCTTTTCTTTATTTTTTTTTCCGAGCGATCCGGGATCTTTGCCTCCATGACCTGCATCAATAACAATAGTCTTTACAGTTAAAGGTGGCTTAATTTTTGCTGCAATTGGTACAGTCAAAAAAACGGATGTTAAAATAAATAAGGAAAAAACCTGTTTATTCACTATTTTTCAGATACTTGAAAGAAATCCGTTAAAAATAATTTTATTTAGTTTTGATGAACAAAAATAATCATTGAGGTTGTTTGTAAAAGTATTTATAAAGTTTTTTATCCCCCTGTTTTTGTTAATAACTGTGCTGGGTGTAAATGTCGTAATTGGAGCGACTCATTTACTCAATGCATTGCCCGACAGCGCAATCAAAAAAACGGATACCATACCTAAAAAACAGGAGCCATCCGGACCAATTAAATCAAAAGTAAAATATACGGCAAACGATTCTATGCGTTTTGATGTCAAGAATCAGAAAATGTATTTATTCGGAAATGCAGAAGTTATTTATGAAAACTTAAATCTTAAAGCCGGATACATAGAATTGAATATGAAAGACAATAGCGTTTTTGCAGAAGGCAGAAAAGACAGTTCTGGAAAAATGATTGAACTTCCGAAATTTAAACAGGGAGATCAAACATTTTCTTCAAAAAAGATGACATATAATTTTCATACTAAAAAAGGAAAAATTATTGAAGTAGATACAAAAGAAGGCGAAGGATATGTGCATGGAGAGACGATAAAAAAAGATACCAATGCAGCTTATTATATTAAAAACGGCAGGTACACTACTTGCGATAATCCCGATCCTCATTTTTATATTTCAGCAAGGAGACTCAAAGTAATTCCAGATGATAAAATAATTACAGGTCCCGCTAACCTTGTTATATGTGGTATTCCCACTCCATTGGCAGTTCCTTTTGGCTTTTTTCCAAACAAAACAGGTCAGAAATCGGGCATTATAATTCCTACATATGGTCAGTCTGCTACTCAAGGATATTTTTTAAAAGGCGGAGGATATTATTTTGGAATCAGTGATCACCTTGACATGGCGTTAAAAGGAGATATCTATTCTTACGGAAGCTGGGCTTTGAACGATGTTACAAATTACAACAAACGTTACCGATACACGGGCAACATTAACATTGGATATTCGCATATTTTTGATGGAGATCCTGAAATACCCTCAACCAAAATATCTAAAGATTTTTTCATTAAATGGTCGCATATCCAGGATCCGAAAGCACATCCCAGCTGGCGCTTTTCAGCCAATGTAAATGCCGGAAGCAGTTCTTATAACCAGTTAAATTCTACTTCGCCAAGTCAATACCTTACCAATACATTTCAGTCGAACATTTCGTATTCAAAATCATTTATAGGAACTCCTTTTAATTTATCGGCAAATGCAACACACAGTCAAAACACCATTACTAAAGAAGTTGATATCAGTTTACCTGTTGTGACTTTAACCATGAACCGGATTTATCCTTTTAAAAATAGCTCGGATGTGGTGCCGAGGTGGTATGATAAAATAGGAGTGAGTTATACCGGAATGGCACAAAACAAAATAAGTACGTTCGATTCTTTATTGTTTAAACAATCTACTCTTAGTAAACTTCAGAATGGAGTCAGTCATTCCATTCCTATCAGTGTTCCTTTAAATGTGCTTAAATATTTTACACTCACACCATCTCTTAGTCTTAATTCAAGATGGTATTTTCAGACAACTGAAAAAAAATACAATCCTGATACAAAGCAAATCGTTACAGATACTGTTCAGGGATTTAAAATGGCCAATGATTATAGTTTTTCAACGGCATTGGCGACCAATGTTTACGGAAATTATTTTTTCAGAAAATCCAAAATAAAACAAATCAGACATGTGTTGACTCCTAACATCAGCTATACCTACCGTCCTGACTACAGCTTAAATAAATATGGGTATTATAAGAGTGTTAAAGACTCTAATGGCAATGCTCAACAATATTCAATTTTTCAGAATGGTATTTATGGTACGCCAGGTGGCGGAAAATCGAGCCTTGTCAATATCAGTCTCACGAATAATTTGGAGATGAAAGTGCGGCAAAAAACCGATTCGGGAGAAATAGATAAAAAGGTAGTTTTATTGGAAAGCTTCGGAATAGCTTCTTCTTATAACATGGCCGCGGATAGTTTGAAATGGTCAAACATTGGTCTTAATGCGAGAACCAAGTTGTTCAAAACGCTGGATGTAAATTATACCGGAGCTCTTGATCCGTATGTTCGAAGCGCAGGTGATGTTACGCGGCTTAATAAGTTTGAGTGGACTGAAAATAGAAAAATAGGAAGACTGAGTAGTTCGAATTTGTCCTTAGGTACTGCTTTTAAAAGCCATGCCAAAGATGCTAAAAAGGAAAAAGATTCTCATAAAAAAGATAACGGTTATTCGGATTTTAAAATACCGTGGACTTTAAATGTTGCTTACAATATAAGTTATACCGAGCCGGGGTATAATGTAAACAAGACAGTAACGCAATCGCTAACATTCGGAGGAGATTTGACTCTTACTCCCAAGTGGAAAATCAATACAACTTCCGGTTATGATTTTATAACGAATAAATTGACATATACTTCAGTCACTGTCATTCGTGATCTCCACTGCTGGGAAATGAAATTTAATGTCATTCCTTTTGGACCCAATCAACGATATACTTTAGATATCTATGTGAAAGCTTCTGTATTGAAAGATTTGAAAATTTCGAAACATGGATCTGCTAACGGATTGATTAATAACTAAACTATAAATAAGGATAGTAAGATTATAAATAAATAGATACTTTTGAAGACAAACTTATTTATACAAATGAAAAAATATTTCCTGAGTGCATGTTATTTTCTTTTAACTGGTTTTTTGTTTTCACAAAACAACGATTCAATTACCTGCAGAAAAATTGCGAACGAAATTTTGAATAACGGAAAATGTTATTCATGGTTAGATTACCTGAGTAATAAAGTTGGTGGCAGGCTTGCCGGTTCTCCGCAGGCAGCAGCAGCAGTTGAATATACTTACCAGATAATGAAAACCGTTGCCGATACAACATATCTTCAGCCATGCATGGTTCCGCATTGGGTTAGAGGAGATAAAGAAGTTGCAAAAATTATCAGTTCCAAAACAGGAGAACAGAAAGTTCCCATTTTTGCTTTGGGAGGATCAATTGCAACTCCTGATGCCGGAATCTCAGCCGAAGTTGTTGAGGTGCATAATTTTGATGAGCTGAAAAAGCTTGGCAAAGCAGGTGTACAAGGCAAGATAGTATTTTACAATCGTCCCTTTGATGAGACTGAAATAAATACGTTCGGGGCTTACGGAAAAGCTGTTGACCAGAGGTGGGCCGGTCCCAGCGAAGCAGCAAAATACGGTGCTGTGGGCACTGTAGTTCGTTCAATGACCAATGCTATTGATGATAATCCTCACACCGGTGGAATGGGCTACAAGGACAGTATTCCGAAAGTACCTTGCTGTGCTATCTCTACCAAAGGAGCCAACCTGTTAAGTACTTGGCTTAAGAACGATCCCAAGCTGAAATTTTATTTTAAAATGAATTGCCAGACATTGCCTGATGAAAAATCATACAACGTAGTTGGAGAAATAAAGGGCACTGAACACCCTGAAGAAATTATTGTTATTGGTGGACACCTTGATTCGTGGGATGTTGGACATGGTGCTCAGGATGATGGTGCAGGTTGTGTGCAGTCCATAGAAATATTAAGAGCATTTAAAGCACTTGGTATTAAGCCTAAGAGAACCATCAGAGCGGTAATGTTTATGAATGAAGAAAATGGCGGAAGAGGTGGAAGCAAATATGCCGAACTTGCAAAACTTAATAAAGAAAAACACATTGCCGCCATGGAATCCGATGCCGGAGGTTTCACTCCAAGAGGACTATCAATAGATGCAACCTCTGACAAAAAAGAAAAAATTCTTAAATGGAAAAATATTTTTATGCCTTATGGAGTTTACGATTTTTCAGCAAACGGAGGTGGTGCGGACATTGATGCTCTTAAAGATCAAGGTTCCGTATTAATTGGCTTGTATCCTGATTCGCAGCGTTATTTTGATTATCATCACACTGCAACGGATACTTTTGACAAAGTCAATAAACGCGAGTTAGAGCTGGGTGCAGCCGCCATGACAATGATGGTTTATCTTATATCAGAATATGGATTGTAGATAATAATTTATAAAGATAAAAAATGAAAAAAGCATTTAACACTTCAAAAGCTCCCATGCCTATCGGTCCATACAGCCATGGAGTTTTAGTAAACGGAATGTTGTTTGTTTCAGGCCAGGTTGGTAAACATCCAATAACAGGAGAGTTGATGCTGGATGATATTAAAACAGAAGCCAAGCAAGTAATGGAAAATGTTAAAGCTATTTTGCACGAAGCAGGAATGGATTTTAGCAATGTTGTTAAAACCACTATTTTTTTGACTGACATGAACAATTTTGCCGCAGTGAACGAAGTTTACGGTTCATATTTTACAAAAGATTTTCCTGCCCGCGAAACAGTGCAAGTTTCAAAATTACCACTCAACGTAAATGTTGAAATTTCGGTTGTTGCAGTTGCAAATTAATACACTTTGAGAATTTGATCAATCTATCCGAATTTTGTTTACGTATCGTATGGTTTTGACCGTAGAAATTATTTCATAAAAACTTTTTGAGTGTGTTCGCCTGAAGGAAGTGTAACTTTAAACAAGTATTGCCCGTTTGCAAACTCACCTACCGGTATTCTTATTTCCGTTTTACCCTTTTGTAATTCTATGGTCCGTTTATACACTATTTGTCCTAATACATTATACACTTGTGTTATGGCCTCGGTATTTTGTTCAGTAGAAATAGATATAGTAACATTATCTATTGCAGGATTGGGATAAAGTGCAACGATGTTCAAATAACCGATATAAACAGTTGCTATGCTAGAATAAGAGTATTTACCATCATAATCCACCTGCTTCAAACGGTAATAAGACCAACCTGAATAAGGGAACTGATCATAAAAAGAATAATAATTTGTTGTACTGCTGTTGCCAGCACCTTGCAACGTGCCTATTCGTTCAAATGTATTTGCATCCTGGCTGCGTTCTATAGCAAAATAATTGCTGTTGGTTTCTGTTGCGGTGCTCCAGTCACATCGAACCCGCAGAGCATCACCATCTCTTTTAGCGTCAAAGAATAATAATTCTATAGGTAATGGAAAATCGCTGCAATCCAAATATTCATCTGCTCCAATATCAGGACAAGCTCTGGTTTGGCTGTCAATATCGTCTGGATAACCTATGATGGTTGCCCCAAGATTTGCTAAGGATAAATCAGATGTTGGCAGATGCAAATCAGTTGCAGATGTAAATGCAGGGTTAGCTGTAATGGAATTATCCTCGCGGGTTCCTGTAGCTGTTATATAAGCGGCAATTGTCTGGTAAGAATTAGTGCCGTCATAATAAATCAGGTGGCTGGCATCAGGCGTGGCAGAAGTATAATAACAATTATTGTTGTTGCCAGAAGTATTTGAAAAATTGGCAAGAGAACTGCTATTCCTGTAATGTGCAACTGTTAACCCTATTCCGGCAGGGGTTGATGTATTGACAACAACATTGTTTATAAGCTTAATGGTTGAAGTGGTGTTGGTAAATATGCCGGATGTGCCAAAAGGGCTGCTACTGCTACTGGTATTAATATATATAGAGTTGTAATATGCATTAACTGTTGTTCCTCCGTTCAAATACAATCCGTTAATTGCATTAGCCGTGTTGGCAGCCGGACATTTCAGGTCGCTTACCATGTTATTTGAAACATTGACAGTATTCCCCGAATTTATTTGCATACCGTATACTGTACCACTGTTTGTGGAAGAAGACAATGTATATATTTTGTTTTTATAAATATCTACGGCTGTCCCGCTCGATAGTATAATTCCGCTGACAGCACCACCTGCTGAAGATAAACTTCTGATAGTGTTTTGGAAGGTAGTATGTGGAACACCTGAATTTAAAACAATACCTGCTACAGCTCCTGCTCCTGCATTGTTTAGGTTATAAATGGAATTGCCATAAATACTGTCTGAAGTACTTGCACCTTGATACATAATGCCATACAGTGTACCTCCTGAACCCATTGTAATATCATGTATATTGTTGGAATAACAGGCATTAGAACCTCCTGTACCACTTGAACACCAAACAATATAATGCACACCACCCGGACAAGTATTGTTATAAATATTATTATCATGTATCAAGCTCTTAACAGTAGCCGGAAAATAGCCAATGTCTGGCATTACGCTGTTTGTTCCTGTATTTCCATATATGTTATTCCCATATATTTTTAAGACATTGCCTGCAGTAGTAAAATCATATATACACCTGAATGTGCCAGTGCCTGCTTTTGATATATTGGTTATAGTATTATTGTAAATAGCAACATTGTAGGCATCTGCACCATTATTTATTCCATAAAAAACTCCTGTGGTGGCAGTTGTCCAGTTTAAATTCTGCACAGTATTATTATAAATATTTACATTATTAGTAGTACCCGTAGTCCCCATGCCGTTGTTTATCCCGTAAACATTAGTACCTGGACCAGTAGCAGATGAAGCCGGAGTTATCGTGTTGTAATAAATGTCAACGTTAGAATTAGTACCGCTTGCAGTATTAATTCCATATAAAGAACCCGTAGTTCCGGTTCCTGCGGTAATTGTGTTGTTGGCAATTATCAACCCATTCTGGGAATCCGCATAAATTCCATAAGCAGAAGTTGTACCACCTCCGTAATTGGAAATAGAGTTACCTCCCCCAAGCCCTACGCTATTGTTCTGATCGTAATAGTTATAGGGAGAAGCAGGGTCGTTATATCCGGCAATACTAATGCCTGCATATACATTGGAAATGGTATTGCTGTAAAACTGGTTATTTGAATTAGCTCCGGCTGTGCTTGTAACTGTTAATCCCGTAGTTGATGCCGGAGTGTGATTATTGGAATAGATGCCAACAGAATTTGCATTGGCTTTATTAAGAGTAATAACACAATTTTTGATAGTGACATTCTGTGCGCCATCAGTAGCAGTATTTTTAAGTACGGCATAACCCCATTCCATCTGTTGTGTTGCATTAATATTTCCTGCACTTTCAGATATATCAATGCCATCAAATGTAATGTAGTCAGTGCCTTGTAGTTTGAGAATACCATCTAAAGTTGTGCTGGTACCCCATGTAGATGAATAGATAATTGGATGTACTAATCCCGATTTCTGAAATGTAATTGTATTGGCAGCAGTCCCCGTAGCAGTTATGGTCATGTTCGATTCATAAAAGCTTTCTCCCGATGCCGCATTAAAAATAACACTGCCGCTGATGCCCAGACAATTTAATGTGTTGATGGCGTTTGTAAATGAAGTAAAATTAGTGGCGCTGCTGGGAAGCGTATTGTCAATAGTATAAGTTCCGTTTAAAGGAGCCGAAAAAGCATACAAAGAAAGAGTGGTGGTATTTGTGCAGCCATTGGCATAAGTGCCCGTAATAGTATAAACAACAGGAGAAGTGGGAGTACAGGTAATAGATGATCCCGTTGATGAACTTAAATAAGTAGAAGGACTCCAGGTATAGCTGGAAGCACCCGATGCATATAAACTTACAGGAATTCCTGAACATACATTGTAAGCACTGGCAGAAGCACTTATCGGAGCCAATATGGTAAGTGTAACAGTCGGGCTCAAAGCATCGTTGGATGTATTTGCATCAACGCCTCCTGCAACAGAGCTGTATGCACTGAAAATATAAGTGCCGGCACTTGTCATATCATAGTTGCTGGCTCTTACAGTTACATCCATAGTTGAGCCTGAGGCGAGTGTACCTGAATTAATTAAATATGTTCCGCCAGAAATTTGCCCTGTAGTATTAATACCAGTTACAGAGTATGTAATAGTTACGTTATTTGTTGCAAAATTAATGGTGGAAGAAGAAAAGTTTTGTACGCGAAAGGTAATGGAGGTAGCGGATGAGGGACAAGCAGGAAATGCAGGTGTTACCAATGAAACTACTCCCATATCAGGATTTGTGCTTGTTTCATCAGCCCCAATACATGGCGGATTCGCACGGGTTTGATTATCTATATCAGTAGGTACAGATGCTAAATAAGTTCCCTTGCCCTGTATAGAAACATCATTGGTATGAAGATCGGTAGCTGAGAAAAATACCGGATTGGCTGTGATAGAATGAGCATCTCTTGTAGAAACTCTGGTTTGGAATGCTGCAAGCGTTTGATCGCTGGCAGGAATGGTGGCATTGTAAAAGATTAAATTTTTTGCTCCGGGAGTACCGGCATAATAACTGTTGTAATCAGATGTAGATAAATAGGAAGCAAAACCGGCTGCCCCATCTATCTGGATTGCTACAATTCCAATCGTTGCTGTTGCTCCGGGATTACTAGTATTGACTACTAAATTATTTCTTACATCCATAGTAGAAGAACTGTTAATGTATATTCCTGTGGAATTAAAACCGGTTGCGATAGAAGAAGTCTGATTCAAATAAATACTGTTGTGATATAAGTTTAATTTAGCACCGGAAAAAAACAAGCCGGTAATACTGAAACCGTTAGGAGCTTGTATATCAGAAATAAAATTGTTGTAAAGATTTCCAGTTGTTGAATTGCTAAGCATAGAGAGGCCAATTGCTGAACTGGTTCCGCTAATAGAATGAATATTATTTTTATATATATTAAAAGTTGCAGATCCGCTGGATAAGCTAATTCCTACAGACTGACCGGCTCCTGTAATATTGTAAATAGAATTACCATAAACATTGTTGGTTTGTCCGGCAGGTTGAGATGCACCACCTTGTATTCCTGCCGCCTGGGAAGTTGAAGAGGTTAGATCATGAATGCTATTGTTATATATATTATAGCTGTTGGCTGATATTCCCCAGTTCCCGCCTATGCTTACTGCTTCAATACTACTATTAGCGGAGTTAGAATAAATTTGATTGGAAGAAATAAAATAATTACCAGCGCCATACAAATTAAAACCTATGAATAGAGTAGTGGAAGTATTATTGTAGATTTGATTGCCATACATGTTGATAACACTTGAGCTGGAATTGAAAGAATAAAAACAATTCAAACTGTTGTTATTGTTTGTACAGTGCTCTTGGTTATTCCTGAAAATATTATTATAGATATTTAAAGTAGCAGGTAAGCCATAAGTAACATCTATTAAATTAAAAGTACCATACATGGCAAGTGCTCCGCTTGCTGTTTTACAATCGTGAATAATATTGTTGTATATATTAGTTATAAGTCCTTCATTATCCGGTGCAATACCAATGATATCTCCAAAGCTGGAAGTAGCATCGCTGCTTACAGAAATATCATTGTTATAAAAACTTTCAGTATTATTGGTTGATATAAAATCATAAATCCCTTCGGTGTAAGGAGCAACGTTTCCTGCGGCTGTCTGGATGGTATTGTTAGCAACTATCAGATTTTGCTGTTCCAATATATAAACCCCGTCCACCTCAAAATTACCTGCTCCACCACCACAAGTTATATTATTTCCTCCCTTAACACCAACATCATTATTGATATCAATTAAATTGCTTGTTGTAACATCAGTATATAAATTCCCTCCCCAAAAGAGAAAACCCACAACAACATCTGTAATGGTATTATTATAATAGGAGTTGTTTTCATGGATGCCGGATGGAGCAGTAGGGTCAAGACCAGCATAAGAAGAGTTGTGATCAGACTGGAAGATACCACAACTGCCTCCGATAAGTCCGCCATTGTTATTATTATCTAAGTCAATAGTACAGTTTCTGATGGTGTCGTGCTGACAACCGTCTGTTGCCGAAGCTCTTGCCAGCATTATACCATTTTCTACATTGTTTCCGGTACCACGTGCAGCATCATTTATTTTTAAGCCGTCAAACGTAATGTAATCAGTTCCAACCAACATAATACCTGCATCATTTCCACTGGTCCCCGTTATATTTATTACGGGATCAGCTCCTGTTCCCCATTTTCTGAAAACAATACCATAGCCGGCAATAGGTTTATTTACAGTTATATTGAGCGTTAAAGGAGCTTGACTAAATACAGAGCCGGCAGCTACATTAAAAATTACCCCATTGCAACTACCACTGGAACAAACACCACCTGTAGTAGCGTTGTTTAGTGCAGCAAAAGCCGATGCAATATCTGCATAATCACCAGGAATATTTTTTATTCCGGAAAGCTGTGCAAATAAGAAATCAGGAGCTAATAAAGCTCCGAAAATTAAAGCAGTAAGAAGAACGTATTTTTTATACATGCTAAAACACAGCAATTTACTAACAATAAAGTTTCCATCCAAAAAAACTTTATTCCGGATGAAATCTTTTATAAATTGCAGAAAGGCTTTAAATAACTGAACAGGCATGTTGAGATTTTTGGTACCTTTCTTAAAAAATTATCAAATGAAATACTTCTTAATAAAGTACTTGCGATTAGTTGTTTTTATTGCAGTGCAAACATTCTGGCTGTTTCATACAAATGACTTGTTTGCACAAGAAAAAATAAAAGCAGAAGAGCATAAAGAAGGAATCATTGAAAATTTATTCGGACCTGGAGATGAAGAGTTTGTGTGTTACAATCGCGTGCACAGAAATTTTTATACCGGAATTTTTGTGTTGGTTGTTGCACTTGGAATTGCCATATATGCGCGTTATCGCGTAAAAAAGTCAATGGCAATTAATCTTGAACTTAAAAATACAATAATAGAAGAAAAAAATCGCAACATTACTGATAGCATTACTTATGCAAAGCATTTGCAGGAAGCAATATTGCCGCCAAGAAAAAGGATTGAAGAATTATTCCCAGAATCGTTTATTCTGTACAAACCCAAAGATATTGTGGCAGGCGACTTTTACTGGATTGAAAACTGCGATGATCTGTTTTTTATTGCTGCTGCCGATTGCACGGGTCATGGAGTTCCGGGGGCAATGGTAAGTGTTGTTTGTAACAATGCCTTGAACAGGGTGGTGAAAGAATATAAAATCACCGATCCCGGAAAGATTCTGGATATGACAAGAGAATTAGTAGTTGAAACTTTTGGAAAAAGCAAGGGAGAAATTAAAGACGGAATGGACATTTCGCTTTGTTGCATAGATACCAAAACTGGTATTCTTAAATGGGCAGGTGCAAATAATCCTTTGTGGTATGTTCAAAATGGTGAATTAAAAGAATTGGCTCCTGACAGGCAACCCGTTGGCAAGACAGAAAATATGCTTTCATTTACGACTCATGAAATTAAGCTTAATAAAAACGACTGCGCTTATCTTTTTACTGACGGATACGCAGACCAGTTTGGAGGCACAAAAGGAAAGAAATACCTAAATAAGAATTTTAAACAAACGGTAATTTCAGTTCACTCAAAATCAATGAACAAGCAGGAAACTGAATTAAATGCGGTAATTGACAACTGGAGAGGAAACCTCGAACAAGTGGATGATATCCTTATTATTGGTATCAGGATGTCGTAACATCAAAAATTTATACTTCAAAATCGGATAGAAATAAAAACAGGATAACCATTTTAAAATAGTTATCCTGTTTTTATATTACATTTTAGGATGTGTGATTTTTTTACCTGCAATATGCTGTTTCCATGGATTCCAGTAATGACCGTGCCATCCCTTCTCAATGCTTGCAGTATGTTTATCGGGTATGTTGGCATGAGTTGCATGTAGAACTACGTCTTTCCCTTTTTGCTCAAGATGAATGGTAAATATAGAGTCCACATCATTTTTATCCCAACCTTCAGCTCTCCATGTTTGTACAATGTGTTTATCTTTTACCAAATGAAGATTTTTGCCTTTGATGTATCCTCCATGTACGGAATAGCTGCTACCTTCTTTTGCGGAAATTTTAGCTGGTCCACCTGTTACAAGTGAATGTTTTTTAGCATCCATATACAGTTCGTAAAGAGCTTTAGATGTAGTGTTCTTGAACACTACCTTTTGAACGATTGTTTTTGCCATGTTTTTTGTTTTAGATTAATGAGCAATAAAATTATAATTTAAAAACGATTTAATTGTTAAAGTGGCATTAAATTATCCTGCAATTGTCAGAATACTTCCGCTTTTTGTTACAGTATATTTTTTCAATGGAGCGGGTGGGGGACCACTCAAAACATTTCCGTTTAAACCATAAGTGCCGCCATGGCAAGGACAAACAAAATCACTTCCGCTTTGATTGTAACTGACACTGCATCCCTGGTGCGTGCATGCCTGAGCAATAGCAATGTAAGCGCTTCCAGTGTTTGCTACAACTACTCCATTAGAAGCGACTGAACCGCCTGATGAATTTAAAGAAGCATTTATCGGTTGAGTGAGGTCAAGTGTAAAATTTACAGTTGGTTGCAGTACCGCTTTTTTTACAGCTTTCAAGAAAAACAGCCGTTCCGGCAATGCCTAATCCGCATAAGGCACAGGATGTTTTTAAAAAAACTCTTCTGTCCATTTATTTCTTGTTTTTATGGTTAACGATTATACTTGTTCATTATTGTTATTCTGACAACAGTCAAAAATCTCCATTTCCTATGGCGCTTTTAAAATACTTCACCCAGGTTAAAGAAAAATCCTCTTGAGCCATCTATTCCCCAACCATAATCCACAGCAAGATTGGTGTCAGAATCTTTATTGATTTTGATACGCAATCCGCAACCGTAACCCGGCAAAAGCTTTTCAAATTTATTGCTCGGCCATTCCGATACAGATTGAACATTGGCAAACACCACACCTCCAAGCAGCTTGTTTCGAGTTAACCCAAAACGATATTCAGTTTCTGCCGAAACCAGATTTTTGCTTCTATATCTTCCCAAAGCATAACCTCTGCCTAAATTATTGTAAGTGTCAGAACCTGAATTGGGTAAATTAAAATAGGGAGGATCGCCCTTTAGGGTAAAATAATTATAAGTCCAGAAAGCAAGTACATTGTTCGGCCAGAAAGGAAGTTGTACGTACTTTCTTAAATCGATTAATAACGATTGCCAATTCTCATCACTTCCTAAAAAAGTAAAGTTAGGCCTATAAACAACGGAAGCGTATGAACCATTTTTAGGATTATTAGGATTTCTTCTGGTATCGTATAAAAGATTGGCTGATATTCCGGATGCTACCGATTGAGGAGTAACATGGTAATCTGTAACGCTGCTCAATAATTTTCCTGCGGGGCTGCCATCCGTTATGTTCCAGTAATAATCGAGGTTATAACCCAAACCAAAATGCCAATCCTTGTAAATCGGTTTTAAAACAGTCTGATAAATTCTGATGGATGAATAATCTACTAAATCTTTGTCGGAAGCTAGAGTATATCCTCCAAGACCATAGGTGTATGTCGGAAATATATTGAAGCGCCAGTCGCCCTGAAAATCAAGATCGCTTTTTTTGCCCCAAATATTGGAGATAACAAATGCGCTGAACTGGTTGTATTGTGAATACATGGCAGTGGCAGTAATGGTGGAAAGGTTGGCATTGGGAGATTTGTTTGAAAAAAAAGAAATATTCATTTTGCCTCCTGCTGTAACGCCTGTTGCAAGCGAGTATTCTACATCGGGCAATACGGAAAGGAAAATGCGCTTTTGACCGTTATTCGGAATAGTTGATTTTACATAACTGTTTCGTGTAAAAACTTTTTTCAATACATCGGTTACATCCAATGTGTCGGTTTTATGATCGGTATCAGTAGTTTGAGATAAACACCTCGCTGTACAGACGATTATTCCACAAAAAAGAGCGATTCTCAAGTAAGTGTTTTAGTGTGATGTGGGTTTTCCCGAAACAGTAACAATGCAATCGAGGTAATAAATATGGTATTCAGGATTTTTTAATAAAGAACCGATTTCTTCTTTCGGATTCCATTTCAATTCATCCAGTCCGTATGCCTCGCCCAGCCATTTAACAAGTATCCACAATAAAGGCGTTACTAAATGCCGGAGCCAGTTATCGGGCAATTTGTAATCAATAAAACATAATTTTCCTTTTTCGGGATCGAGAAACTGTGAAACTTTTTTTACCCACGAAGTGCAAAGTACCCTGTCGTACCAACAAAAGGCGAATAAAACAAAATCTACTTTTTCGGTAATGTTCAGCAGTTCAATGTCAGCTTCAATAAATTGCACATTGTTCCAGTTGTTTTTTCGTGTGCGGTTTTCGGCAAGCGCGAGCATTTTGCTGTTGGCATCAACGGCAATTATTTTTCCCGAAGGACCAATGATGCTTCGGGTTGCTTCAATACTCAATCCGCTGCCGCAGCATAAATCCAGTACAGTGTCGCCTTCTTTTAATCCGGCCAGTTTTAATGCTTTAAGCCGATGGATGCGGTCTCTGCCCAACTGAAACAGGTTGACAATAAAATCGTACCTGTTCCATGAACTATCGTATTCAAGCGCAAAATTTCTTTTGCTGTTTTCCTGTTCTTGTTTCATGTTGTGATTAACACAACAAAAGTAGAGTAATATTTTGCTTACGGAAATATGATCTTATCGGCAGTTTTGTTGTCACATTGTTACTACCAATCTTTTGCCATCCGGCACTTCCATGTCCCACAATTTTTCAATGTCTTTTAAGTTCACATTTACTGTTTCAACTTTTAATTTTTTATCTGCTGCCAGTTGGAACATTTCAGGGATGATTTCGGTAAATAGTTTTTTCATTTCTTCTTTTGTCCAGCTGCCTAAACCGGAACCCGACAGATGAAGGTCAACACTTCTTAAATTTTCTGCTGACAACTGGATTTTGTCGCCTGTAACTGCACCAATGGAAACAAACCTTGTCTTATGTGTGAATGCACCTTTTCCTTTTAAAGAAGCAAGAATAAGTTCTGCTGTATGTCCCCACAAGTAATCAATAATTATGTCAATGGATGTGTTGTTGTGAATTTCTTTTAGTTGAGAAATAAATTTTTCATCGTCTTGTTTTACAGAAACTATTTCATTAGCGCCCAATGCAATTAATGATTGCAATGATTGTTCGTTTCTACCTGTAACAATTATTTTTTTTGCTCCATAATGTTTTGCAACCTGTACTGCTATTTTGCCTGTAAAGCCAGTTGCTCCATTTATCAAAATAGTTTCTCCTGGCTTCATATCTGCCCTGAAACGAAGCGCCATTGCCGAACCTGCAACTGCATTAGGTAATGCTGCTGCAACAGCATCTTCAATTCCATCAGGCAACGTTACCATCCTGCTTTTTTCAATCGTTGCTTTTTCTGCTATCATGCCACTAACGCCTAATGCAAAAACTCTCGTGCCGTCTTGTAACACTCCAACGCCATCTCCGCCAATTACTGTAGCGTTTTTATTATCTGTGTTTGCAGAATAATGTTTGCCGCTTGCCCTTCCTTTGTCAAAATGCTTAATAGCTGCTGCTTTAACGGAAATTAAAAGTTCATCCTCATTCTGAACAACAGGTTCGGGAAAGTCAACACACTGTGGCATATCGCCTCTTTCATAAATTACTGCTGCTTTCATTTGCTATTGTATGTTTGTTAGTTTTTGATGCCTGCTAAACATATCCAACATCTTTTTTAACGCATCTTCCGAGTGCATCTGCTCACCATTTTCAAGCGATTCTTGTGCAGCCATTGCTGCTCTTTTACGCATATCTGTTTCATAAAAAGAAATGGCTTCTTGTAAGGTATTGTATTTATCAGACGTTAAATATTCACTCAATTCCAGAGCATCGAGCATAGCCACGTTGGCACCTTCGCCTGCAAAGGGTGGCATTACATGTGCGGCATCACCAAGCATTGTTAAGTTGGGCATGGCTTTCCAGCTTTGATTTAAAGGCATACAATAAATTGGACGCGGAACAAATGGTGTTGCTGCATTTTCAAACAGTTCGTACCAAATGCTACTCCATTCAGAATATTCTTTTTTAAACCAATCTAACAGTTGTGTTTTATCATCATAATCTAATCCATTATTTACTGCCCAGTTTTCATCGGCTTTGAAACTTGCATAAAAACCTATATCCCGTTTCTCTTTCAGTCCCATTAATAAATTTTTAGTGTTTCCGAAAGCCATTATTTTTCCGCCATTTAGCAATTTGTAAATATGAGGTGTTGCTTTTTCGGCATCATAAACATTGCCTTCAAGCATTGTTACGCCTGAATAAAAAGGTTTTATATCTGTAATGTAAGGGCGAATTTTAGAATTTGCTCCATCAGCAGCTATTACAATATCTGCATGAGCAGATGAATCGTTTTTGAAATGCAACAACCAACCTTCGTTTTGCTGTTCCATTGAAGTAAAATGACTGTCCCACACAACCGTTTCGGGCTGTAAGGATTCCAACAATATTTTTCTCAATGAACCACGGTCTATTTCAGGACGGAAATAGATGCTGCCAAAATCTTCAACAGGTTTGGTTTTGTGATTGCTGAAAAATATTTCTGCACGTTCATTTACAATAAGCATTTTATCTGCACCCCGAAGAAAATTCTTTTTAAACTCGTCAAATAAATTTGCTTTGCGTATAGCTGCTAATCCCGATTCGTCATGCAAATCAAGGGGTGAGCCTTGCACCCGTGCCTCTTTATTAAAATCTCTTTCATGCAATTTTACATTTGCACCTTTAAGTTGTAAAAGCCGTGCTAATGTCAGTCCGCCCGGACCACCGCCAACTATGGCGATTTGTTTATTTTGAATGGTCATATATAAAAAGTCTTCTTGTCTGTTTGTTTATTGCAATCAGTTTCAAGTTAGCAGTCTCCCTAAGCATTGCACTTATCTATCACACCTAAGTTAGCCTGGTGCAATACCAATGGCTAAACTATGAAATAAGTATTAAATACAAAAACGGGCTGTTAAGAATAGAAAACCTCTTAAATTTCATAAAAATGCACTTTAACATCATAAGTGAAAGATTTATTACCGGTAATAAATCTTTAATTACCGTATATAAAAGTTTTACGACTGGTAATAAGAGTCTAATTACCGTATATAAAAGTTTTATGACTGGTAATAAGAGTTTAATCACTGTATATAAAAGTTTTATTACCGGTTATGAGAGTTTAATTACCATATATTAATCGAACTGCTTTATGGTAAAATTAGCCTGTTTTTAGCCTAAAGCATCCTTTAAGGCTTAATTTAAAGGAATTGTAAAAATATAGTTCTACTTTTAAAGTAAAATCAATACTTATTCGTCTACCTATATATATGGTAGATTTAATATCAACATTGCCGGTGGCGCAGCAGCAAAATAGAAATGTTATAAAGGCTGTGCAGGATTACGGAAAGCGTTTGTTCTGGTTTATTCGCGGCCGCGTTAAAACCAATGAAGATGCCGAAGATATTCTGCAGGATGTATGGTACCAACTTAGCAGTCTGGTTGATGTAGAACCTATTGAGCAGTTAAGTGCCTGGCTGTTTAAAGTTGCCCGCAACCGAATTACGGATAAACAACGCAAGCAAAAACCACAATTGCTTGAAGACATAGCTTTTGAGGACGATGAAGGCGAATGGACTTTACCGGAGGCAATAATTGCAGGAGATGCTACTCCCGAAACAGAATTTGAGCGCGCATTTTTTTGGGAAGAACTGTTTGCAGCTTTAAATGAATTGCCTCAGGAACAAAGACAGGTGTTTATCTGGAATGAGCTGGAAGACATGACCTTGCAGCAGATAGCTGACAAAACAGGTGATAATATTAAAACCATTATTTCCCGCAAACGATATGCAGTTGAGCATCTCCGCGAGCGGTTACAAGATCTATACAATGAATACTAACAATTTTAAAAACTAGAATTATGATGTGCAGAGATTACAAAAATGGAAAAAGGCACTGGCTTAAAAAAGCCATCTTCTTTCCGATTGCAGTTGCAGCAGGTGTGTTTATTTTCGGCAACCTTGTTATGTACCTGTGGAATGCCATACTTCCGATAGTATTGGGAGTTAAAACAATAACATTTTGTCAGGCAATAGGCATACTGGTGTTGTCCAAAATATTATTCGGAGGATTCAGGGGCGGTTTCAGAGGATGCAGATGCCATGGAGGTGGAGGCGGATGGAGAGGCAAATGGATGAACATGACTCCTGAAGAAAGAGAAAAAATGAAAGAAGAATGGAAACAAAGATGTCAGCCTTCGGCTTCAGAAAAGCAGGAATAATTTTAATGTAAGTTTTAACGGTTAACCACTAAAATCCCTCCCCATCCATATTCGGGAGGGATTTTTTTATCCCCCGATTTTTTAAAATTATCCGATAACAATGCGGATGAGATTTATATTTACTTTTTTGCTTAGACCAAAAAAGTAACAAAAAAGTCAAGACAAAATGATGCTTCTTCCCACAAGCATTCGCACCTTCACCATTTTGTCGTGCCAACGCACTTTTAAATATATTAGTTGCTCGCTTTGTTTAACATTTTAAATGCAGTCTTTGGAAGAAAGCGGCTGAATTTTTCCAGTCCTGCTGTTTGACCAATGTTCATTACGTCTTCGCCTTTTGCTAATTTTTCAAGAAATATCTTCGCGAATTTATCTGCCGGCATTTTAGCAACTGGTGCATTTTTGCTTAAGTCTGTATCAACAACCGGAGGCAATACTTCAACCACTCTTATTTTAGAAGCGGCTAACTGGTGCCTCATAGACATGGCTACAAAATGTATGGCTGACTTGGAAGCGCAATAAGCTCCAAGATCTGCTATAGGCATATAAGCCAAGCCCGAAGAAACAATTACAACAATAGGCTCCGTTGATTTTTTCAGCAGCGGAAGCGCCTTTTTGGTGAGTCGGATGGGTGCAGTGTAATTAATTGACATATCGGTTTCAACGTTTTCCATCAACTCTTTTTCCGGTGCATTCACAAAATTAAACGATGCTCCTTTGCCTGCATTGTTTATCAAAACATCAATCTTTCCATGCAATTTTTCAATACTTGCAATTGCATTGTTCAAGTCTTCGTTTGACGTTACATCTGCTTTAATGCTCTCAACTTTTGGCAAAGCTGTTTTTAAAGCTGCAATTTTAGAGGCATTTCTATCTATAGAAATAACGGTATTGTCATTTATTAATTCTTTTGCGATGGCTAAACCTATTCCGGTAGCACCACCTGTTATTACAACGATTTTATTTTTCATGTTTTTGTTTTTTAAAAGGTTAGATAGAATGTACTAAGTTACTAATACAAACAGACTTACTTACTAAAATGCTTTAATTGCTTTTGCATATACTCTTTGCTTCCTTTAAAATGTTTCATACCAAACGTTCCTACCGATTCAAGTACAGGTTTTAAATCAAAACCCATTTCGGTAAGACTGTACTTCTTTCGTTTTGCTGTGCCTGAATAAGTAATCAATCCTTTTTCCGTCAACATAATTAACCTGTCGTTGAGTATGTTCGTTGATATTTTTTCGGCAGAATCTAAAAATTCATTGTAAGTGCTTTTTCCCAGAAACATCATATCTCTGATAATGAGTAAGGACCATTTATCACCAATCAAATCTAAGGTACACGAAAGTGGGCACTTC
>Ga0206913_1024_pt1 | contig 41392 bp, 29 predicted proteins | sample Alteio_BWOrgHeat_72_FD_152942 | JGI IMG/M metagenome (GOLD analysis project Ga0206913, IMG submission 152942) | Enriched cells from forest soil in Barre Woods Harvard Forest LTER site, Petersham, Massachusetts, United States -... | ecosystem: Environmental > Terrestrial > Soil > Temperate forest >... | reverse complement strand
TCTTCATAACCGAGCATGTGGGCAAAGTTGGCTGCCCAGTCCAATTTCGGATCAGGTTCAATGTGTTCGTTGTTCTTGTATTTCTTTCTGTAAATGTATGCTGCAACGCGCGGCAATCGTGCAATCAGGTTCATCGAATCTTCATACGCATAATCCCAGTATTGCTTTTTGCTCATTCCTTTTTTGTAAGCTGCCGCAAATACCGATTCGGTTTGCATCGCCATAACGGCAATGGTAAACTGGGTCATCGGGTGTGTGGAAGCAGGAAGTTTATCAAGCACATCGAATACGTGTTTAGGAACGATGGATCTTCTTGCCCAGTTGTTGCTGATGTCCATTACATCCTCTGCAGTCGGCAATTCGCCAACGAGCATCAGGTAAAAAATACCTTCAGGTAGTGGTTCTGATCCTCCGGGAGCTTTTGGAAGTCGTTCTCTCAGTTCAGGAATAGAATAACCTCTGAAACGGATTCCTTCTGAGGGATCAAGCTTTGATGTTTCGGTTACCATCCCGATCATGCTCTTCATTCCCTGGTAAACCTGGGCAATGGTATATTCACCAAGCTTTTTATCTCCGTGTTCTTTTATCAACGTTTTGATTTCGGCTGCCATCGGAACAGCTCTTTCCTTAAATTTTTCTTTTAATGAGTCCATGGTAATGTGTAGTAAGAAGGTTATTTACTTGGCAAATTTAAAATCTTTTCCGAGATACCTTGCCGATTCACCTAATTGTTCTTCTATTCTTAACAATTGGTTATACTTGGCAATTCTATCCGTCCGCGATGCAGAACCGGTTTTAATTTGTCCGGTGTTTAATGCAACAGCAAGATCGGCAATAGTTGTATCCTCTGTTTCACCCGAACGGTGGCTGATGACAGAGGTGTAAGAGTTAGTTTGAGCCAGTTGTACCGCATTGATAGTTTCGGTAAGCGTTCCGATCTGGTTCACTTTTACAAGAATCGAATTGGCAACTTCTTTATCAATGCCTTGTTGCAGTCGCGTTACATTGGTTACAAACAAATCGTCTCCCACTAATTGTATTTTCTCACCCAGTTTATCGGTCAGCAATTTCCATCCGTCCCAGTCGTCTTCATCTAAACCATCTTCAATTGAAATGATCGGGTATTTCTTAGTCCAGTCAGCCCAGTAGTTAACCATTTCGGAAGAAGTCAGTTTATCTCCCGTTGATTTTTTGAAGTGATAAACTTTTTCCTTTGCGTTGTAAAACTCCGATGAAGCGGCATCCATGGCAATGTAAATGTCCTTTCCGGGTTTGTATTTTGCTGCTTCTATGGCTTTAAGTACAAATTTTATGGCTTCTTCGTTCGATTTTAAATTAGGAGCAAATCCTCCTTCATCTCCAACATTGGTAGAGTAACCACCATCTTTCAAAACCTTTTTAAGATTGTGAAAAACCTCAACTCCCATGCGCAGTGCATCACTAAAAGAAGATGCTCCTACCGGCATAATCATGAATTCCTGAAAATCAATGCTGTTATCAGCATGAGAACCACCGTTCAAAATGTTCATCATCGGAATCGGCAGAATGTTTGCATTAATTCCACCGATGTATTTGTAAAGAGATAAACGCGATTCTTCTGCTGCTGCTTTGGCAACTGCCAGCGACACACCCAATATGGCGTTGGCTCCGAGACTGCCTTTATTATCGGTTCCATCAAGAGCAATCATCTTTTTGTCAATGTTGTTTTGATCAAAGATGTACATGCCATTTATTTCGTTTTTGATAACGGTGTTGACATTATTAACCGCTGTAAGAACGCTTTTGCCCATGTAAGAGCCTTTATCACCGTCTCTTAGTTCCACAGCTTCGTGCTTGCCAGTTGATGCCCCCGAAGGCACGGCTGCCCTTCCCATAATGCCACCATCCGTAATTACATCAACTTCTACAGTCGGATTGCCTCTTGAATCGAGTATCTGCCTTGCCTGAACGCTTGCTATAAATCCCATAAATGAATAGTATTTTTAGTAAAGAATTATGATTTCAAAAGTAGAAATAAAAAGGATATTTGTAGAGGATTTTTAACTTTATTTTATAATTGTCATTCATGATTCACATTGTTGATTTTGGAAGCTCAAAAACGCAGGCAATATCTGACATTGTTAAAGAATTCGGATACGAAAACCAAATTCTGAAATGGAATAGTTGCTCTGAAAAAGATTTCCAAAAATCTTCAGGAATAATTTTAAGCGGAGCGCCTGTGTTGCTCACAAAAGTTGATTACAGTTCTTATATTGAAAAGTTCAAGTTTCTAAAAAATGTATCCATTCCGGTTTTAGGAATATGCTTCGGGCATCAGTTGATAGGAATTTTGTTTGGCGCAACTGTTTTTATGGGAAAAGAAATCCGAAATGAAGTTCGGATAAAAGTTTTGAAAAGAGATTCTATATTTAATGAGCTACCTGAAAATTTTATAATGAAAGAAGATCATACTGAGGGAATTGATTTGCCGAAAAGGTTTGTCTATCTTGCTTGTTCAGATGATTATGAAGTGGAAGCAATGAAGCATCAGTCGAAAAATATTTATGGAATCCAGTTTCATCCTGAAGTATCTGATAATAACGGAAAAACCATAATGGAAAATTTTTTAGCCCTAACTTTCAAAAAACAGCTTGATTTTAATCAATAATGTTATATTTGCCTGCTTTAAAAATTTAAACGTAATGAGTGTTTTAGCAAAAATCAGAAGTCACGCAGGTTGGCTGGTTGCAGCAATAGGTCTTGCCTTGTTTTCATTTGTCATAGGCGATGTTTTCACCAGCGGCAAATCTTTTTTTGGATCGAATGACAAGAATGTAGGTGAAGTAGCCGGTAAAAGTATTGCCATTCGTGACTTTGAAGCCAAGGTGCAGGAAGCTACTGACAGGCAAAAGAAAAAGAATCCCGAAGCTGCAATGGATGATTATACAAAAGACATGATTGTTGATCAGGTTTGGAACCAGACGCTGAACGAAATTATTTTGAACAAAGAATATGAAAAACTGGGAATTACTGTTTCTGATGATGAACTTTATGAGATGATGCTTGGACCCAATCCACATCCTTATGTAGTCCGAATTTTTACTGATCCTAAAACGGGACAAATAGTAGATCAGTTTAAAGATCCAAGAACAGGCGGCTTGAATATGGCAAAGGTACTTGAGTTCAATCAGCAGATGAATCCCGAACAGGAAACTTTCTGGGTAGGTCTTGAAAATGATATAAGAAGATCAACCATTGCGCAGAAGTACATCAGCCTCATCAAAAAAAGTTTCTACATTACTTCAAGTCAGATTAAGAGAGAGTATGCCGAGGACAATAAAGTTTTCAAATTAAAATATGTTGCTAAAAAATATGCTTCTCTGCCCGATAGCTCTGTGAGCGTTACGGATGAAGATTTGAAAAATTATTACACTGTACATCAGAATGAATATAAAGTAGAAGATGCTACACGTAAAATAGAATACGTTACGTTTGATGCTGTTACATCTGCCGAAGACAGTGCATTCATAAGGGAAGATGCCAATAAACTGGTTGAAGATTTCAAAATCATTAAATCCAAAGAAGACTCTGCATTTGTAGTAAGAGAATCGGATAACAGAAGCTTTGACAATACTTATTACAAAAAAGGTTCTTTATCTCCGGATATAGACTCGATCATGTTTGCTGCCGAAAAGGGAACTGTGATCGGGCCATACATCGAAAATAATTCGTATAAAATATCAAAACTGATTGATGTGAAATTTGTTCCTGATTCAGTGAAAGCAAGACACATTTTGGTTAAAATAGTGAATGGCGACACTGCAAAAGCAAAAGCAAAAATAGATAGCCTGAAAAAAATAATCACTCCTAAAAACTTTGCTGAGATTGCTAAAAAGAATTCTGAAGATTTTGGCTCGGCTGAAAAAGGTGGCGATTTGGGCTGGTTTCCCCAGGGACAAATGGTTCCGGTATTCAATGATGCATGCTTCTATGGCAAGAAAGGCGATATGCCGGTGGTCGTTTCTCAATTTGGAGTTCACCTGATTGAAATTCTAGACAAAGGACCTGAAATAAAAAAGGTGAAAGTAGGAACTGTTGAGAGAAATATTACGCCAAGTACAAAAACGTTACAAAGTTACTATCTAAAAGCGAGTCAGTTTTCTGGTAAAAATAATACTCCCGAACTTTTTGAAAAAGCAGCAGAATCATTGAATAAACGAATTGCCGATAATGTAAAAGAGTCAGATAAATCGGTAGCAGGACTTGAATCTCCAAAAGAATTAATCCGCTGGATGTACAGCGCTAAAAAAGGAGAAATTTCTCAGGCATTTGAATTTGGAAATAAGTTTGTCGTGGCTCTTTTAACAGAAGTGAAAGACAAAGGAATTCCTCCTATGGATCAGGTAAAAGATGAAATAGAAGCAGGAGCCATTCAGGATAAAAAAGCTGCAAAGCTTGTTGATAAATACAATTCATTATTGCAGGGAGTTAGTAATATAAATATTTTGTCCCAAAAATCAGGCGATCCTGTTCAGGATATTGAAAGCTTTACGTTTTCAAAACCATCACTTCCTGCAATCGGCAGAGATGGCTTGTTTATCGGAACGGTTTCTACACTTAATAAAGGAATACTGTCAAAACCTATCAAAGGAAAATTTGGAGTTTATGTTGTTCAGGTAGATGATATTAAAGAAGCTTCTGCAGCAGTAGATTATTCATTGGTGAAAAATAAAATAATGAATAATCTTCAGGTAAGAGCTGAAAGCGATTTGTTCGATGCTCTCAAAGCAACTGCTAACGTTGTAGATAACAGGACTAAGTTTTATTGATAAAGATTAGTTTTGACTTGTCTGCTTTTCGAATAGAATTATGGAAGAATTGTAGCCCTAAGGGCTTGTTCTTTATTTTTGAATTTTTTCTCTGACTATTTCCGCAAGACTTCTGTTTTCAATTTTACTTTTTAACCAGGAAATTAAATCAAAATATTCCAATGCCTTTTTCTCATCGGGGCTTTTGGTTATTTTCAATAATTCATTCCTGAACCTTCGGAATTCTTCAAGTAATGCCTTTCGTGTAGCATCTATTTTGCTTAGCCTACGGATAAAGTTGAGTATGCTTTTTTCAACCTTGTACAATTTTTCCCGTTTCAACAAAAAACGATAGACAGAAATAATCAGGTGATCTGTAATATCCGGAGTGTTCAATTCATAATGAATTAATAATTGCAGTATCCGTGCCCATGATTGCATGTCTTCTCTAAAACTAAAATGTGGACGATTGATGATTTTATTTATCCATAATAGTGCTTTATGATAATTATCCTGATAAAAATAAATGGTAGCAATATTATAATATAATAGTATTGCGGCAGGCGTTTCGGCTTTATCCGTATCTATCTTGTTTTCTACCTCTTTTACTAAAGCTGCACCTTTTTCAAACATACCAGTGAAGATATAATGATTGATTTCGTTTATATACAAATCTATCAATGCGTGTTCCTTCGCTGTTTCTGATTTTTTAAGTAATGAACGATGTTTTTGGATGGTAGAATAAGCCTCTTCGTACTTTCCCAAGTTATGTTGAACAATAGTAAAGTTATTCAGAAGCCCCATATAGGTTAGCTCCGGAAGTTGAATGCCAGTATCATATAGTAAGCGCATATGTTTGGCGATCATTTTATAACCGGCTGCATTGTTTCCCATAAAAAAGTAATAATGCAAAAGAGTATTGTAATATATTCCTTTAGACTCTACAGAAAGTCCTTTGTTTTCATCTTTTAGTAGTGGATGAGCCATTAGTTTTTTAAGGATACTATTTTTTATCCCGCGTTGCATTCCTGCCTTTTGAAGAAAGTCGGATACCTTTCCCTGAAGTACCATGTATTCCTTCAGATTATTCAGTTTAGTAAAAAATAGTTTCATTTCTGTTTTTATCCGCTTCAACGCTTTAAAATCTTGCATCCTGATTGCTGCTTTTCTTTCACCAAGCATTGCTTCCAACGCTATTCCCCATCGTTCATGTTTCAGGGCAAGTGCTTTCGCTTTTGTAAAGTATTTTATTTCTTCTTCCTGCAATCCTTTATCACGCATAATGTGCATATTCTTCAACATATTAGTTAACCTGTTGTCTATATTTTCTCCTTTGCTGTGAAGTGAACGCAAACTTTCCATAATAAGATTATACAAATAGTTCTTCAGCATTCTCAGGTGTGCCTTTTTTACAATTCCTAATTGCACTATTTGTTCTTCATTGTATTCCTGTTGTTTAGCTATTGCATCAAATAGATCTATGTAGTTGATATTGTCAAGATGAGATGAGCGCGAACGTGCATATAACTTGAAATATCTTTTTTCACCCTTGCTTAAAGCATGAATCAGGTTAAAAAGCTCTGATAAGGATTTATTATGCATATTACGTTTTTTTACAATTTATTAAATATAAAGATACTTGCTTTATGGATATAATTCAATATATATAAGTTTTCTAGTATATTAATTACTGCTTTCTATTATCGAAATAAGTAGCTTATAACATGTATGCTTATTACAATACCTACAAAATTTATTTTTTGTTCCTCATAATGGTCTCTATTTTTAATAGTTGTAGAAATGAAAATGGAAAACCTGTAATTGAAATTATCAACTAAAAATGCAAAAACAAGAGCAACAGCTAAAAAAAGACATACAAGAAGTTTATAAAACAATATTCTGGATAGCTGCAATAGTAATATCGGTTTTAACAACGATTATATTGTACTGCAATAATTAAAACGAAATGAAAAGGAAACTTATTAAAATTTCAAATGTATTTTTCTTTTTTTTGTTTTTTTATGGAATACAAACATTTGCACAAATTCCGGCAGGAGGTGGCTCTTACACTATAGATACCACTGGCTCTAATACTTTTTCAGGAGGCAGTACTGGAAATTTTAAAAGCTTTTGTAGAGCAATTGCAGCATTAAATGCGACAAGTGCCGGATTCATTTCAGCTAGTGTAGTTTTTAATGTTGCTCCTGTTCCGGCAGGAAGCGGAAGTTATTACAGAGAACCTCAACTTGTCATTAATTATGTTAATACGAATGTAAATCATCCGCCAATATTATTTAAAAATTCATCTGCCACGCATTCTGCAATAATGCCAGCCAGTAGTGGCACAGGCACAGGTGAATACGATTCTCCCAGTTGTACTGTTGGTTGGAGTGGATCTTTGGATGGAATAGTTACTATTTCTGGGACAGATTATATTACTTTTGATGGAATTGATTTGCAGGAAATAACATCTTCACCTGCAAGTATTGCCGCACAATATGAATATGGTTATGGTTTGGTAAAGAAAAGTGGAACTGATGGGTGTCAGTACGATACGATAAAAAACTGCTCAATATCTCTCAGTACCACATATATGGGAAGAAACCACTCAGGTTATTGTACTGGCTACTCCATTCCTAACGATCAGTTTCCTTGTGCCATTTACATGGATAACAATACTATTAGCAATTTAGCACAATTAACCGTTACCAGTGCATCAGGCAGCAACTCCTTTAATTCTTTTTATGGGAACACAATCACCAATGTATGGTCAGGAATTGTTATAAACGGATATAATGACAGTTCACCTTACACATATTCCGACCAAAACAATCAGATAGGAGTGGGCAGTGCAAATACAATAACAAATACTGGAATATCGAGTGGATCGGGCTGTTGTGGTAGTTCTGCTTGTGTATATGGTTTGTATCAGAATAATTTTAAAGTCGCCAACAATAATTTAAACCCAATTGAGTATGATATCTCGGGTTCTGGTTCTCGATCTTGTGGAGTAAATGTTGATCAGGGTACCGGAAACACCGATGTATATAACAATATAGTTATACCAACGTTTACAACCAGCGCTATTGGCACTATAGGGATTGTTCCAATTACCAGCACCAGTTCAGGGAATGTTAATATTTATGGAAATACAATAAAAAATCTTACTTGGCCTGGTTTGTCAGGAACTACTGCAACATTTACTGCAATATGGAATTTAGGTGGAACAACTGTAAATATTTATAATAACACTATTACAAATAATTTAATCCCTTCCCTTGGTACGACTTTAACAGTACAACAATTTAGAGCTATTTATAATAATTCAGCACCATCAACAGCATTAAATATTTATGGAAATACAATTAGTGGAAACTCCGGATATCGCTTATATGGCATTAATTGCGGAGCTACTCCGGCTATCTGCAACATATACAACAATGTTATTTCCAATTTTACAATTTACGGTGGAATTCAAAACGCAGGAATATTTATTTCGGGAACATCAACTCCAACTGTTTATAACAATTTAATCCATGATCTTACTTCCAATAATACGGCAATAATTGGATACCAAAGTACAAATCCTACCGGCTCTGAAAATGTTTACAACAATACCATATACAATATTTCCAATACTGCCAACAATGCAGCTACAGGAATAAATATAGCCGGTTCTAACTCAGGTAACTACTATAAAAATTCAATTTACAATATCAGTACTACCGGGACAGGTGCAGCAACAGGCATTAATAATACAAACGGAGCCCCACATAATATTTATCAGGATACTATTTACAATCTTTCATCAGCAGGAGGTACGGTTTCAGGAATATCGTGTTCAGGAGGAACAACAATAGGAATCTATCAAAATAAAATCTACAATCTAAGTTCAACTGCTACGACCGGAACATCTTATGGAATGAATATTACAGGCGGTACAACAGTTACTGTTTACAATAACATGATGGCAGGTTTAACAGCCCCGGCAGCCAATACTGATGGAGCTGTTACCGGACTATCTCTTAACGGAGGTACAACTGTAAATGCCTATTATAACAGTATTTACTTGAATACTTCCAGTTCAGGAAATCCTTTTGGTAGTACAGGAATTTATACAAACACATCACCTTCTATTACGCTTATAGATAATCTGGTTGTTAATAATTCTACTCCGACAGGAAGCGGATTGAGCGTTGCTCATAGGAGAAACGGAACAACATTAACGAATCTTTCTTCATCAACCGATTACAACGATTGGTATGCAGGAACACCATCAGCCAACAACCTGATTTATTATGACGGTACTAATTCCGATCAGACATTAGCATCTTATCAAACACAAGTATCATTAAGAGAAGCCCATTCCATAACAGTAGATCCGGGTTTTACTTCCACTAGTGATTTGCACAGCACGTACATGACTAACTCTTTGCCTTTAGTTAGTACAGGAACGGTAATAGCTGGCATTACTACCGATTATGACGGAGATACCAGAAACTGTCCCGAAATAGGTTTTGATGAATGGGATGATTGCGGAGTTCCTTTACCTATCGAATTGCTTTCATTTGATGCTAAGAGAGACGGAGATGCAATGCGAGTAAGATGCGATTGGAGTACAGCAACAGAAACCAATAACGATTATTATGCCATAGAACGTAGCCAAGATGCAATTACATTTTCACAAATAGGAACCGTAAAAGGAGCAGGCACCATCAGCACAACTAGCAATTACACCTTTTACGATGAGTTCCCATCCTCCGGCTGGTCCTATTACCGCTTAAGACAAGTAGATTACAATGGAAAATATACATACTCCAACATAGCTACGGTTTACATCGGCTACCTAAACATCACCGCATTGTATCCCAGTCCCGCAACAGACAATGTAACCATCTCCATTACCACCGAACAAAATACCGAAGCAATAACACAAGTTTATAACACACTTGGACAGATAGTATACAAGCGTACAATAGAATTACAAAAAGGTAAAACGGAAATAAAAATACCAGTAAGCGAATATGCGGCAGGACAATATTTATTTAAGATAATTCTTCCTTCTGGAGATCATGCACAGAAGGTGTTTATGAAGTGAGGTAACCATATGGAAACGCATCGTACTGTAAAGCCAAAATAGGTAAATAAGCTCTGCAGTTATAATTTCTCCATGAATGTCATTGCAAGCATCATTGCGTGGATTTACTTGAGTTTTCTTTTTCCACAATAGTTAGTGAATAACATTTCAAAGGATTTTAGGCTTGGTTTTTTATAATAGAATATCTTTGAAACTTACACAATACCATATTGGTGGATGGAAGATCAAAATAAAAATCAATTAAAGAATACCATAAAAGAGAAAGATGATGGATTTGAAACAGTAAAGCCTATAAAGAAAAAAAAGCAAACTGTTTCGATGTGGTCGAGGTTTATAGCTTTATTTGATTTTTTAAAGAACGAACGATTTCAGAAAGTATCCGGAGTTTTCCTTCTTTTCATTGTTACGCCTTACCTGCTTGTAGCATTCATATCTTTTCTTTTTACATGGGAAGTTGATCAGGACAAAGTATTAGGATCTTGGTTTGATTTATTTACATCGGATATAAAAGTTAGCAACTGGCTCGGGAAATTCGGGGCAATTGTTTCGCATCAGTTCATTCATCGTTGGTTTGGAGTTGCTTCTTTCCTTTTTGTTTTACTTTCCTTTTTGGTCGGAGTCAGAATAATTTATAAAGTTTCATTGCTTCCTATCAGACGCATGTTTAAATATTCTTTTTTCTCCATCATCTGGATATCAGTAGCGTTGGGTTATATTTTTGATGATTCCTATTATTTTTTCGGAGGTGGGTTCGGTTATACCGTTAATTACTGGCTTAATTTGTCTGTTGGAAATATAGGAACGGGATTTCTCCTGTTTTTTTCCTTGATTTCTTTTTTAGTTATTGCTTTTAATATTTCATTCAACTGGTTTAAACAGACAAAAGAAGAAGCTACAGACATTGATCAGGTTAAAGCTAAGGAGGAGCCGGAGTTAATTGTTTCCCAGAATTCGTATAAAGAAAATTCAGAAGCCATTGAATTGATAATTGAGAAGGAAATTCCCGAAGATGTTGCTGAACCTGAAGAAGAAAAGGAAGAAACCATTGTTTCTTCAAACGATGATGTTCTGTTAACGGTTGAAAGCACTCAAAACAAAGAAGAAGAAATATCTGCTGAAGAATTGGCAGAAGCAGAGCAAATGCCGGTAGGTGAATACGATCCCACATTAGAATTATCATCCTATGAATTTCCTACCATTGATTTGCTTGAACAATACGGCAATAAAGATGCAGTAGTAAATGCCGATGAGTTAAATCAAAACAAAGACCGTATTGTTGAAACGCTTGGTAATTACGGAATTCAGATAGAAAAAATAAAAGCAACCATTGGTCCTACTGTTACGCTTTATGAAATAATTCCTGTTGCTGGAGTCAGAATTGCAAAGATCAAAAATCTGGAAGATGACATTGCTTTGAGTTTATCAGCACTTGGAATACGTATCATTGCTCCAATTCCGGGCAAAGGAACCATTGGTATTGAAGTACCCAATCAAAACCCTGAAATGGTTGCGATGCGTTCCATTATTGCTTCCGAAAAATTTCAGAACACAACGATGGATTTGCCCATCGGTCTTGGAAAAACAATTTCCAACGAAACATTTATTACCGATCTGTCGAAGATGCCTCACTTGCTGATGGCAGGTGCCACAGGACAGGGTAAATCAGTTGGATTGAACGCAATCCTCGTTTCTTTGCTTTATAAAAAACATCCATCGCAAATAAAGTTTGTTTTGGTTGATCCTAAAAAAGTAGAATTGACTTTGTTCAATAAAATAGAAAGACACTTTTTAGCCAAACTTCCCGATGATGGAGAAGCGATTATTACCGATACTAAGAAAGTGATTCATACGCTCAACTCCCTGTGTATCGAGATGGATCAGCGATACGATCTTCTCAAAGAAGCGCAGGTCAGGAATATCAAGGAATACAATGCAAAATTTATTGCACGCAGATTGAATCCAAAAAAGGGACATAAGTTTTTGCCCTACATCGTTTTGGTTGTTGACGAGTTTGCCGATCTGATTATGACAGCAGGAAAAGAAGTGGAAACACCTATTGCACGACTTGCACAGCTTGCGCGTGCTATCGGCATTCATTTGATTATTGCAACTCAGCGCCCGTCAGTAAATATTATTACCGGTACAATCAAAGCCAACTTTCCTGCAAGGATTGCATTTAGAGTAACATCAAAAATAGATTCACGAACCATACTTGATTCGGGTGGAGCCGATCAGTTGATTGGAAGAGGAGACATGCTTCTTTCAACGGGAAATGATTTAATTCGCCTGCAATGTGCGTTTGTTGATACGCACGAAGTGGATAGGATAACCGAACACATCGGTAACCAAAGAGGATATCCTACAGCATTTATGTTGCCCGAATATGTTGATGAAAGTGCAGAGGGTAGTGGAGAAGTGGATTTATCCGAAAGAGATTCATTTTTTGCAGAAGCTGCCCGCATTGTTGTGCAGCATCAACAAGGATCGGCTTCATTACTTCAGAGAAGATTAAAATTAGGATATAACCGTGCTGGTCGAATCGTTGATCAATTAGAGGCTGCCGGCATCATCGGAAAGTTTGAAGGATCGAAAGCACGGGAGGTTTTAATTAAAGATCCTGTAAGTTTGGAACAATTATTGTCTAATTCTGAAAAAACACCACAACCATGAAACATTTTTTATTATTTGTATTTTGTATTTCTATTTTTGGCTTAAAAGCTCAAGAACCTATTCATGATCCTAAAGCCAAAGCCATACTCGAAGAGTTAAGCAAAAAAACAAAATCCTATTCAACCATTAAAGCAGAATTTGCTGTTACCATGGAAGACAGGGATAAAAAGAAAGACACTCAAAATGGAAGTATCCAGATAAAAGGCATTAAATACAAGCTTGAAATAAAAGGTCAGGAAATTATTTCGGACGGAAAAACCACATGGACTTATTTAAAAGATGCGAATGAAATACAGGTGAATAATGCTGAAACAAACTCTGCCGATGCAATAACGCCTTCCAATATTTTTACCGTTTATGAAAAAGGGTTTAAATATAAATTTGATAAAGAAGAAAATGTAAACGGAACAACTATTCAAACCATTAATCTGTATCCGGAAATTCCCGACAAAAAGAAATTTCATACTGTAAAATTGATGATAGATAAAAACAAAAATCAGATTACCGGAATTATCATGTTGATGAAAGATGGCAGTACATGCACTTATACCATAAAAAATTTTATCACAAATTCCGAAATGGCAGATGCCATGTTTACTTATGATAACAAAGCTCATCCAGGAGCTGAGCTAATTGATTTAAGAGAATAACTAAAAACAAAGCAATATGAAATACATCATTACTTTTTCAATTTTACTTTCATTCATTATCAGCGGATGCAAATCTTCCTATGTTACTTTGCAGGTGTTGCAACCTTCCGTTATTACCATTCCTGAAGACATTCAGAAAGTGGCTATCGTAAATCGTACGAGACCTTCGGAAGAAAACAAAACCAGGAGTATTGTGGAAGGAGTAATACAAGGTCAGGGAATCTATGCCGATCGTGATGGCGCTGAAGATTGTTTGTTCGGATTAAGAGATGCTCTTTCGCATACTGGCAGATATTCAGCAGTAATTCAACCTACAGGAATAGATTTGAGAGGAACCGGAACAGGTGTATTTCCGGCACTTCTACCTTGGGATCAGGTTCAGAAAATATGTACTGATAATAGTGCAGACATTTTGATTGTCCTTGAAGTTTTTGATTCGGAATCGAGAATTGATCCTTCCAAAGGACCTGATATTACAACAAATAATCGCGAAGGCAGACCGATTATCGTTCCAACTTTTAATGCGAATTTATTTACACGCGTAACATCGGGATGGAGAATTTATGATCCTAAGTACAAAAGAATTATAGACGAATATAAAACTGAGAACCATACTAATGCGCTTGCAAAAGAAGCTCCGACACCCGAACAAGCTATTGCAAAACTTCCATTAAAAAGAGATGCTGTTAAACAATTAGGAATGGCTGAAGGCGGGAGATACTCAACAAGAATATCTCCCACATGGATCAACGTAACACGTACGTATTACACTGACGATAATGATGAATTTAAAAAAGCAACCCGTATGGCGCGTGCAAACGATTGGAAAGGAGCAGCAGAAATATGGAAGAAACAAACAACAAGCGCGGATAAAAAGATAGCTGGAAGGGCTTGCTATAATATGGGAGTTGCTTCAGAAGTACTCGGAAATCTTGATGCAGCGTTACAATGGGCAAATAAATCGTATGAAGAATTTAGCAACAAAGCAGCACTTCAATATACTCGTCAGCTAAACCAAAGAATTGACGACAGAAACAGATTGAATCAACAGGAAAATACTAAAGAATAAAGATTTAATCTTCTGAATACACTTTCATTATTTCAGAAGCAATAACCTGTGGCTGGAACTTTTTAGAATATTCAAATCCATTTTCTGAAATTCTTTTCTGTGTTTCTGGTGAAGAAAGTAAATTCTGAATTTCAATTGCCAATTGCTCATAATTGGTTGGATCAATATAAATAGAATCCTGTCCACCGGCTTCTTGAAAGCATAAACCTTTTGTAGTAATTACCGGAGTTTTGCAGGTAAGCGCTTCAATTATCGGTATTCCGAAACCTTCATATAAAGAAGGATAAATAAATATTTCCGCTCCGTGATATATTGAAGGCAAATCTTCATTTGGTACATTTTCTAAAAAGAGAATCCTCTTATCAAGGTTATTTTTGGAAATGAACTCCGATACTTTTTTATAATATGATTTTTTCTTCCCCACCACGACCAGCGAGATATTTTTGACAATCGTTAATGCTTTGACAACAGTAAGCAGGTTTTTTCTCTCTTCAATTGTACCAACGCAGAGCAAATATTTTTCGGGCAGTTTATATTTAGCTTTTGTTTTTTCGGTTTCATTTTGTGTTTGTTCTTTGTAAAAAATATCATCACAGCTTTGGTAAACTACTTTTATTTTTTCCGAAGGAATAGAATAAAATTCCATAATGTCATTCTTGGTTTGTTCACTGATTGCAATAATTGTATCCGCTGATTTACAAGATGATTTGAATTTTTTGTTATAGATTTTTCTGTCAATGAATGGATACAATTTTGGATAGCGAAGAAAAATCAAATCGTGGATAGTAACAATTTTTTTGCCTTTGAATTTGCTTATGTTTAGCGGAAGTTCATTGCTCAAACCATGATAAATAGTTATATCATTCTTAGCGAGCAACGGAGTGATTTTATATGAACGCCAATGGAAATTTAATTTTTTATCTATAAACCTTTCAGGTTTGGCAACAGAAATATTTTTTTCTTTCCCGATTTTTTCCGAAAAAAAATTTTCGGTTTTTTTTGTTGTAAAGAGTGTGTAATGATTGTCAGGATAATGTTTCAGCAAAGAACTTATTAAAGTGCGCGCATAATTTCCAAGTCCGCTTTGATTAAGAAAAAAACGTTTTGCGTCAAAAGCTATGTTCATCCGAAAGTTTATTAAACAGCAACGTCATATTCTCTCAAAGCGTTGTTCAGAGAAGTTTTCAGATCAGTGCTTTCTTTGCGCTGTCCTATTATCAATGCACATGGAACATGGTATTCACCAGCCGGAAATTTTTTGGTGTAAGATCCTGGAATAACTACCGAACGTGTCGGAACGAGACTTTTGTATTCTTTAGGTTCATTTCCGGTAACATCAATAATTTTAGTTGATTTGGTAAGCACTACATTGGCTCCGAGTACTGCTTCTTTCTGAACGCAAACTCCTTCTACTACAATGCAGCGCGAGCCAATAAAACAGCCGTCTTCAATAACAACAGGCGCAGCTTGAACAGGTTCGAGCACACCGCCAATTCCAACGCCTCCGCTTAAGTGTACATTTTTGCCTATTTGTGCGCAAGATCCTACCGTTGCCCATGTATCCACCATCGTACCGCTATCAACATAAGCTCCGATGTTTACATAGCTTGGCATCATGATAACGCCTTTTGCAAGGTATGCGCCATAACGTGCTACTGCATGTGGAACCACACGAACTCCAAGTGCTTCGTAGTTTCGTTTCAATTTCATTTTGTCATGAAATTCCATGGGGCCGGCTTCCATTGTTTCCATTTTCTGAATAGGGAAATAAAGTATTACCGCTTTTTTTATCCATTCATTTACTTGCCATCCATCGCCTTTTGGTTCAGCAACGCGAAGTTTGCCTTTGTCCAGCAACTCAATAACTTCCCTAATGGTGTTTTGTGTTTTTTCCTCTTTTAGTAATTCCTTATTTTCCCAGGCTTTTTCTATAATAGTTTGCATAAATATTTTTTGAAGACGTAAATATAATCATAACTCATTAGTCAATGAGTTCATTAAAATAAAGGTTTTAGCTGATTTTTTATTAGATAGATTTTCAGTTGTCAACTACAAATTGACTTGATATTTGTTTATTATTGTTTTTAAAACAATTTATTTAAAGAGCAATCTCATTTACAAAATAATAATTATTGTTCCTATAATGATGCAAGCTGCCCCAATAGCAGTTTTTAGGTTTAAGGTTTCACCAAGAAAAATGATGGAAAAAATAATTGTTAATGCCAGGCTGAGTTTATCAACCGGTGCTACTTGTGATACTTTTCCTAATTGTAATGCTTTGAAATAGAAAATCCACGATAGCCCCGTGGTGATTCCTGAAAATATAAGAAATGCTATATTCTGTTTTGTAAGCGAACCAATGGAATTAATTCCTCCTCTGAAAAATGCAATTGCCCAAGCCAAAATTAAAACCACGACTGTTCTTACTGCTATTGCCAAATCGGTATTAATATTTTTAATTCCGACCTTGGCAAAAATGGCTGTCAAAGCTGCAAATAAAGCTGATAAGAGGGCATAAGTCCACCACATAAATTAATCTTTAAACAAAATTGTAAACTAAAAGTAAGTTATTCCGAAGTAAAATAAAACTCTATATCAAGATTTTTTTCCTGAGCCATTTGCAAAGCCCAAGCCGATTCGGCAAGAAATACAGGTTTGTTATCCTTGTCAACGGCAATATGCTGAAGTTTATCATCAATAAAACTTTGTAGTTTTTTCTTGTCTTTGCTGTTGATCCAGCAAGCTTTGTGAAGTGATACCTGGTCGAAAGTGCAGGAAGCGTTATACTCGCTTTTTAAACGGTGTTGTATTACTTCAAACTGAAGTGCTCCAACGGTTCCCAATATTTTTCTTCCATCCGTTTTTTTAGTGAACAATTGTGCTACACCTTCGTCCGTTAATTGTTCCAAACCTTTGTTCAGTTGTTTGGTTTTCATCGGGTCAGTATTCACCACATAACGAAATAATTCGGGAGAAAATCTTGGTATTCCTTTAAAGATAATTTTTTCGCCTTCTGTTAAAGTGTCGGCAATTTTAAAAATGCCAGTGTCGTATAATCCGATAATATCTCCGGGATAAGCTGTTTCAACAATATTTTTTTCCTGCGCCATAAAAGCAGTTGGGTTGGAAAATTTAACTTCCCTATTCTCACGGGTGTGATAATAATTTTTGTTGCGCTCAAATACTCCCGAACAAACTCGTAGAAAAGCAATTCTGTCGCGATGACGAGGATCAATGTTTGCATGAATTTTAAAAACAAATCCGCTAAATATTTTGTCTTCAGGATGAACAATTTTTACATCAGTTTCACGTGGCAATGGAGGAGGCGCAATTTGAATAAAACAATCCAACAATTCTCTTACGCCAAAATTATTTACAGCACTTCCGAAGAAAACAGGGCATATATCACCATTCAGATATTTTGTTCTGTCGAATGTATCGTAAACACCATCAATCAGTTCAATATCATGCCTTAGTTTTTCGGAAAAATCTTCGCTAACGTATTTTTCAATTGTTCCATCATTTAAACTGTTTATGACAATGGAATTTCCAAGCGTTTGTTTTTCTCCTGAATCAAAAAGGATAAGATTTTTTTCGTACAAGCTGTAAACTCCCTTAAATGATTTGCCAATGCCAATAGGCCAACTTAGTGGACGAACATTTATTTTTAATTCTTTTTCTATCTCGTCAAGTAAATCAAAAGGGTCTTGTCCTTCACGATCCATTTTATTAATGAATACGATTACCGGTGTTTTACGCATACGGCAAACAGCCAGCAATTTTCTGGTTTGAGGTTCAACACCTTTTACACAATCAATCAGCAGAATTACACTGTCAACAGCGGTAAGCGTACGGTAAGTATCTTCTGCAAAATCTTCGTGACCCGGAGTATCCAGTAAATTAATTTTTATTCCCTTGTATTCAAAACCCATTACGGAAGTAGCAACGGAAATTCCTCTCTGCCTTTCAATCTCCATGAAATCGGAGGTAGCATGCTTTTTTATTTTATTAGATTTTACAGCTCCAGCTGTTTGAATAGCTCCCCCAAACAGAAGCAACTTTTCTGTTAAGGTAGTTTTACCGGCATCGGGGTGACTGATAATGCCAAATGTTCTTCGTCTTTCTATTTCTTCTTTTACTGTCATTGTGAAAACTAAGGAGGGCGAAATTAAGAAAGTTTATCGGTCAACAGACGCATTTCAATGGCAGGCGACATTTTTTCGTACAATATCCTGTAAACTGCATCAGTGATGGGCGTTTCCACATTGTATTTTTTGTTGATCTCATAAATACATTTTACTCCATAATAGCCTTCGGCAATCATGTTCATTTCCATTTGAGCAGTTTTTACTGAATATCCTTTACCTATCATATTGCCAAAAGTACGGTTGCGGCTGAATTGTGAATAGGCTGTAACCATAAGGTCTCCGAGATATGCTGAACTTTTGATGTCGCGCTCAATGGGATGAACTTTATCTACGAACTTTTTTATTTCCTGAATAGCATTTGAAATAAGAACAGCCTGAAAATTATCTCCATATCCTAATCCATGGCAAATGCCGCTAGCAATGGCAAAAACATTTTTAAGTACTGAAGAATATTCTGTTCCGTAAATATCATCCGAAACGGTTGTCTTGATATAGCGACAATTCAATTTTGAAGCTAAAAGTGTGGCATTTTCAGTGTTTTGAGAAGCAATTGTTAAATAAGAAAGTTTTTCCATTGCCACTTCTTCAGCATGGCAAGGACCTGTTATGACTCCTATGTTTTCGAGAGGTACTTTGTAAATTTGATTCAAAAATTCTGCAACTATTAAATTATTTTCGGGAACAATTCCTTTGATAGCAGAAAAAACGATCTTGTTTTTTAAATCTTCCGCTTTTATTTCCTTTAAAGCTTCTTTTAAAAATGCAGAAGGAACTGCTAAGACAATCAGGTCTGATTTAGAAATAATTTCTTTTAAATCAGTACTTACAAAAATTTTGCTTGCTTCAAATTCAACAGAACTGAGGTAATTCGGATTGTGTTTGTATTTCTTAATGTATTCGGCTGTTTCGGAATTTCGCACCCACCAATTCACTTTGTCAGAATTGTTGCATAATATTTTTACGATAGCTGTCGCCCAGCTTCCACCTCCAATTACAGCTATTGAATTTATTGTTTTGCTCATTCAAATTGTGATTAATAATCCAATAACTCTTTCATTATTTTGGCAACCTTGTCAGCATTTGGAAGCATAGTGGCTTCGAGTGTAGAATTGAGCGGAATGGCAGGCAGATTTTCCGAACCAATCACTTTCACCGGAGCATCAAGGTTTTCAAAACATTTTTCTGAAATTCTTCCTGCTAAAGCTTGTGCAAAGCTATTGTTCAATACTTCTTCTGTAAGGACAATGCATCGGTTGTGTTTTCTGACTGAATTGAAAACAGCTTCTTCGTCAAGAGGATTGAGTGTTCTGAGATCAACTATTTCTATTTGGTTTGGAAATTGTTTTGAAGCATTTTTTGCCCAGTAAACTCCCATTCCGTAAGTGATAACTGTGAGCGTAGATTTGTCATAAGGAGTTACTTCCTGAATCATTCTTGCCTTTCCGAAAGGAATGATGTAGTCTTCATCCGGCTCAATCGTTTTGGCATCTTCGGTTCCCTTAATTTTTGACCAGTACAATCCTTTGTGTTCAAACATGACTACAGGATTTGGATCATAATAAGCGGCTTTCATCAAACCTTTCAAGTCTGCGCCTGTTGATGGATAAGCAATTTTCAATCCGCGTATGTTGCACACCACACTTTCAACGCTTGATGAATGATAAGGTCCACCACTTCCATAAGCGCCTATCGGCACTCGAAGAATCATGCTCACGGGCCATTTTCCATTTGTGAGATAGCACGAACGACTTACTTCGGTAAACAGTTGATTTAATCCTGGCCAGATGTAATCTGCAAACTGAACTTCTACAATGGGTTTTAATCCGGCAGCACTCATACCAACAGTGCTCCCTACGATAAATGCTTCTTGTATTGGAGTGTTAAAAACACGGTCATCGCCAAATTGTTGTGCAAGTGTAGCTGCTTCGCGGAAAACTCCGCCAAGTCTTCCACCTACATCTTGTCCATACAAAAGACATTCTTTGTGTTTGGTCATCAACTCACGAATAGCAAATAATGCAGAATCAACCATCACGGTAGGTTGTTTGCCTTTAGGTGAACGTTCTCCTTTTTCTTCAGTAACCGGAGTAGGAGCAAAGTCATGAGTAAATAAGTCTTCCGGCCTGGGATCGTCTGCTTTTAAAGCTTTTTGATAATCTTCTTCAACTTGTTTTTTTGCTTTTTCTTCAATTTTATTAAGATCATACGAATCAAATCCAACGACAAGTAATTGATTCCTGAATTTTGGAAATGGATCACGTTTCATCGCTTCCGGCAAATCATCACGGTACCATTCTTTTCTTACTCCCGATGTATGATGGTTCAGCAAAGGAACTTTTGCATGAACTAAAAATGGTCTTCTTTCCTTGCGGATAAGAGCAATCACTTCTTCTAGTGTTTCAAAACATTTGAAAAAATCCGTTCCGTCAATGCTTCGTACTTCAAGTCCTTTAAAGCCTTTGGCGTATTCGCTGGCATCCATTACTCGGATTTCTTTAGCGTTGGCAGAAATATCCCATTCGTTATCCTGCACAAGATAAACTATCGGAAGTTTTTTCAGCACAGCCATTTGAAATGCTTCTGCCACTTCACCTTCGGTGATGGATGCATCGCCAAGCGAGCAAACGGTTATAGCTTTGTCATTGCTTTTATTTTCAGGAAAACCGAGTTTTTCACGGTACTGAATTCCCATTGCAATTCCTGTGGTAGGTATTGCCTGCATTCCGGTAGCTGAACTCTGGTGAGGAATTTTGGGCATGTCATCTCTTCTCAAACTCGGGTGGCTGTAATAAGTTCTTCCGCCTGAAAAAGGATCATCGCGTTTAGCTAACAACTGTAACATCAACTCATAAGGCGTCATGCCAATGCCAAGTAATATACTGTCGTCACGATAATAGGCTGAAAGATAATCCTGAGGTTTTAATTGTAAACCCAATGCGAGTTGAATGGCTTCGTGTCCGCGCGAAGTAGCGTGTACATACTTAGCTGTAACTGCAGCATTGGCTTCATATAATTCTGACAGAGCTTTTGCTGTACACATCAGCTCATAAGCTTTCAGTAAAATATCTTCTGAAATCTTGGAGTCTATTTTCTTTTTTTTATTGATTGTTGATTCTGCCATGTGAAATTGCCTTCAATATATGAATCAGTGCGAATGTACAAATAATAAGAAAATTATAAAGCTTACAACTCTTTCGCCTGGTTCCAATAAACATCCATCTCTTCCAATGTCATTTCGCTTAACTGCTTTCCCGCTTTGTTTGCTTCTTTTTCTAAGTATTGAAAACGTTTGATGAATTTTTTGTTTGTTTTTTCCAACGCATCTTCAGGATTGATATTGATAAACCGCGCATAATTGATTAATGAAAATAAAACATCACCAAACTCTTCTTCAATTTTTTCTGTTGAAGATTTTTTCTCTATTTCATCCTTAAATTCGGATAGTTCTTCTTTTACCTTGTTCCAAACCTGTTCAGGTTTTTCCCAATCAAATCCAACGGCTTTTGCTTTTTCCTGTATTCGTGATGCTTTTACAAGTGATGGTAAAGATACAGGAACTCCTCCAAGCACAGATTTATTTCCTTTTTCTTTGAGCTTTAGTTTTTCCCAATTTTTTTTTACCTGTTGTTCGTTCTCGACTTTAACGTCACCGTAAATATGTGGATGACGATGAATCAGTTTTTCGCATAAGCTGTTGATCACGTCAGTAATATTAAAATCATTGGTTTCGGAAGCTATTCTGGCATAAAAAACAATGTGAAGTAAAATATCTCCCAGTTCTTTTTTTATTTTGTCCATGTCCTTATCGAGAATGGAATCAGCCAATTCATAAGTTTCTTCAATGGTCAGGTGGCGAAGGCTTTCGATGGTTTGCTTTTTGTCCCACGGACATTTTTCCCGCAAATCATTCATGATGGTTAATAATCTTTCAAAGGCTTGTAATTCAGGTTTCATTATTCACAACTATTTTAACCAAAGGTAAAAATCCTTTTGTGTTTTTCCTGTCCTTATTTCTTTTTGATATTTTTGTTTAATGAGGAATAAGCTTGCGAATGCACTTGTAGTTTTATTTTGTTTTCCGTTTCTCGTACTCAACTCCTATTCCCAAGATAATTTAGTAATCGGGTTTAATGCCCACTATGGTTTTATCTGGGCGCACCATCCTGAAATTCAATATGTAATACAAGGTCATATTCCTGCTTTTGAAATAAATATTGCCAAACCAACTTATGGAGATAAAATCTGGCAGCAGCGCTATCATTATCCTGATATGGGAATTTGTTTTCTGCATGTTGATCTTGGAAATCCTGCCATTCTCGGAAATGCAGATGCAATATCTGGGTACATGAATTTCCCTTTGGTAAGTGAAAGAAAATTTAATTTGAATTTTAGGGTAGGAGCGGGGATTGCTTATTTAACGAAAAAATTCGATAGACTCGATGACCACAAAAATATGGTCATCGGTTCTCACATTGACGGAACTGCTAACCTGAGATTGAATACCAAAATACATTTGTCAGATCATCTTATAATGGAAGCTGGTTTGGGGATGACCCATTTTTCCAACGGAGCTTTTGCGCTTCCTAATTTGGGATTGAATATACCGACCGTTAATCTTGGAGCTTCCTATATACTTGGCAAAAAGCATGAAAAAATTGTAACGGACACTATCATTTCTATTAATAAAAAAATGGAATACTTGGTTTACGTAACTGGTGGAGTTACCGAAATTAATCCTCCCGGAAGCAATAAGTATTTTGCATATACTTTTTCTTTTGTAGCGGGGAAAAGATTAACCTACATGAGCAGGTTTAATTTAGGTCTTGATTTTTTTTATAATCCTGCCAACATAAAAAATTTAAAACAGGATACGATCACTCTCTCAAACAACCTCCAAAACGTTCAGGTAGGAATCAAGTTAGGCTATGAACTAGTCATTTCCAGATTATCAATTCCGATAGAAATGGGAACATTTTTATATACAAAATATACGGGCAGCGGATATTTGTACCATCGTTTAGGTTTAAGATACAGGATAACAGAACACATTATTGCAAATGTTACTTTAAAAACCTTTTGGGCGAAGGCAGATTACATTGAATGGGGAGGAGCCTATCGCTTTTAAGAAAATGTTCAAATCTTTACATTCCCTGAAAAGCTTGTAATTAAGAGCTTTTTTTATATTTGCCCTAATAGCTAATCATTAAACATGAGCGCAACTGTGGTTGAACAAAAAAGAGATTTAAAAGTTTCGAGAATAGCCGAGAAACTTATCGGATCAGAAATTATTAAGCTGGCAGCAGAAGTCAATGAAAAAATCAAAAATGGTGAAAAGATTTACAATTTCACCATTGGCGATTTTAACCCTAAAATATTCCCGATTCCTGCGGAATTAAAACAGGAGATAGTTAAAGCATATCAAAATGATGAAACCAATTATCCTGCTGCAGATGGAATACTTGAATTAAGACAAGCGGTTTCAAATTATATCAAGAGAAAAAACGGATTGGATTATAAAACCGATGAGATATTGATTGCTGGAGGTGCTCGTCCGCTTATATATGCCACTTTCAGGGCATTGATTGATCCAAAGGATACGATCGTTTTTCCGGTTCCTTCATGGAATAATAACCATTATACTCATTTAATGGAAGGCAAGCAGGTATTTGTTGAAACAAGTCCTGAAAATAATTTTATGCCAACGGCAAAAGAGTTGAAACCACATCTGAAAGATGCAACTCTTGTGGCACTTTGTTCACCGCTTAATCCCACGGGAACAACTTTTTCAAAAGAGGGACTTGAAGAAATCTGCGATTTGATTATTGCCGAAAATGCAAGAAGAAGTAATGATCAAAAACCTTTGTACTTAATGTATGATCAAATTTATTGTGCATTGACGTTTGGAAAAATAAAACATTACGATCCCGTTACTTTGCGTCCGCAGATGCGCGAATACACTGTGTTTATTGACGGCATATCTAAATCGCTTGCTGCTACCGGAGTTCGTGTAGGATGGGGATTCGGACCAAAGAAAATCATTGACAAAATGAAATCCATTTTAGGTCATGTCGGAGCTTGGTCGCCAAAAGCTGAACAAGTTGCGACAGCTAATTATCTTAAACAAGATAGAGTGATTGATTCTTTTCTCGAAGAAATAAAAAAGAAAGTAAACGATCGGCTCGTTGGCTTTTACGAAGGGTTTCAGAGTCTGAAGAAAGAAGGATATAAATTAAATTCAATTGCTCCTCAAGCTGCCATTTACCTTACAGTTCAATTCAATCTTCATGGAATGAAAACTGAACAGGGAAAAATACTTGCCACCACTAAAGATGTAACCAAATACCTTTTGGATGAAGCAAAATTAGCCATCGTTCCTTTTTATGCTTTTGGCTCTTCTGATGATTCGAGCTGGTATCGCTTATCAGTTGGAACATGCAAAGTGGAAGATGTTGAAGGAACAATCAACAGTCTTAGAAGTGCTTTGAAAAAACTATCCTGACCAAATCCCAAAATGAAAAATAACTATTGTGTAATAATGGCCGGTGGCATAGGCAGTCGTTTTTGGCCAATGAGCAGGACTTCTCATCCGAAACAATTTCTGGATATTCTGGGAACAGGAAAAACATTATTGCAACAAACATACGATCGCTTTCTGAAAATTTGCCCTAAAGAAAATATATACATTGTTACCAATGAATCTTACAAAGCACTTGTTCACGAGCAATTAAAAAATATTTCAGATTCAAATGTTTTGTACGAACCGTCCAGAAAAAACACGGCTCCTTGTGTGGCTTATGCAAGTTATAAGATCAATAAAATCAATCCGAAGGCAAACATTGTGGTTGCTCCTTCCGATCATTTGATTTTAAAAGAACAAACATTTGTCAAAGCCATAAAATCTTGTTTCAAAAAAGTTGCTTCTGAAGATTGTTTGATGACACTTGGAATTAAACCAACAAGACCTGATACAGGATACGGTTACATTCAGTTTAAAGAATCAGAAGTTAAAGAAGATGATCTGAGAATAAAAAAAGTGAAAACTTTTACGGAAAAGCCTGATTTGGAAATGGCAAAGTTTTTTTTGCAGAGCGGTGATTTTTTATGGAATGCCGGAATATTTATCTGGAATGTTAAAGCCATCATTCAAGCATTCGAAAAATATTTGCCGGAGATGCATGAATTGTTTAAGGCGGGCAATAAAAAATATGGTTCTTCGGGAGAAGCAGCGTTTATTAAAGCAGTGTATGCCGAATGTAAAAATATTTCCATTGACTATGGTGTTTTGGAAAAGGCGGACAATGTATATGTTCGTTCATCGTCCATAGGCTGGTCTGATCTTGGAACTTGGGGATCTTTGTATGGTCATATTGTAAAAGACGATAGTCAGAATGCCATTATCGGAAAAAATGTGATGATGTACGATTCAAAAAATTGCATTGTCAATGTTCCTAAAGAAAAATTGGTTGTATTGCAGGGATTGAACGATTACATTGTGGTTGAATCAGATAATATTCTTCTTGTTTGTAGAAAAGAAGACGAACAACAAATCAAGACATTTGTGAATGATTTGAAAATAAGAAAAGGCGATAAGTTTGTTTAGCTTTTAATTTCAAAATCATCTGCATCCATTCCTACCGGAAAAGATTTTCGGAATTCTTCCAATTCTTTGTAAGAAAGTTTTACGGTTTCAACAAACTCCTCGTGTGCTTTGGTTTTACTGATAATTTCGCCTTTGGCATTAATAACTGCCGAATCGCCTGAATGGTAAATATTATTTCCATCATTTCCGATTCTGTTTACCCCGACAACATAGCATTGGTTTTCAATAGTGCGTGCAGGTAAAAGCGTTTTCCATGGATGAGCCCTTCGCTCTGGCCAGTTGGCAACGTAAATCAATATGTCGTAAATAGAATCTCGTGAGTCAGTATTTGTTAATTGCAAATTGTCAACTGTCAATTTTTTATTCCGACTCCAGACTGGAAATCTTAAATCATAACAAACCAAAGGACAAATTCTCCATCCTTTCAATTCAACAATCAGCCGATTGTTTCCGGGTGAATAATAATTTTGTTCATTTGCCAGCCGGAACAAATGTCTTTTGTCATAAATGTGATAGGATCCATCTGGCTTCATCCAAATCAGGCGATTGAAATATTTTCCTTCTTCTTCAATTATCAAACTTCCTGTTACAACACAATGTTTTTCTTTTGCTTTTTGTTTCATCCATTGCGTGGTTTTGCCATCTGCTTTTTCTGCAAGATTTTTTGCATTCATGGTAAAACCCGTATTGAACATTTCTGGAAGCACTATCAAATCAGTCTGTTCAGAGATAGCAGAAATTTTTTTAGAAAATAGTTCTAAGTTCTTATCAACGTTTTCCCAATGAAGTTCGGATTGAATGATAGTGATTTTAATGTCTTCCATTTATTCTATTTTACAAAGTATTTCTACTGCTTTCTCAAGTGTTTCTTCCTTTTTTGCAAAGCAAAATCGCAAAACTTTATTGTCAATTGTTTCGTGATAGAAAACAGATATTGGAACTGAAGCCACGCCAAATTCTTTTGTCAGCCTGATAGCAAAATCACTATCTTTTTCGTCTGTTATTTTGTTGTATTTCAATAACTGAAAATAAGTACCTGCTGCTGGAACCAAAGAGAATTTGGAGCCCTTAACCAGTTTAATAAAAAGATCTCTCTTCTTTTGATAAAAACTTCCGAGTTCTTGGTAATTTTTTTTGTTTTTCAGAAAATCTGCTAAAGCATATTGAATAGGAGTGTTACATGCAAAAACAAGAAACTGGTGGACCTTTCGGAATTCAGCCATTAAATTCCTTGGAGCAATACAATAACCCATTTTCCAGCCTGTGGTATGAAATGTTTTTCCGAAAGACGAAACAATAAAACTTCTTTCAGCAAGCTTTGGAAATCGTGCAACGCTTTGATGTTCGTAGCCATCAAAAATAATGTGCTCATACACTTCGTCACTTACAATAATTATGTCAGTGTTTTTTGTCAGTTGTTCCAGTTTGGTCAGATCGCTTGCTGTCATTATACTTCCCGTGGGATTGTGAGGAGAGTTAATAATAATCATTTTTGTTCGGTGAGTAATTATTTTTCTTACTTCATCCCAATCAATGCTATATACCGGAGGTTTTAGCTGTAGAAAAATTGTTTTGCCTCCGTTTAATTCTATCGCTGGTTGGTAACAATCGTAAGCAGGTTCAAAAATGATGACTTCATCATCGTCCTTAATCATTGCCGTAATTGCGGTGTATATAGCCTGTGTAGCACCTGCTGTAATAGTAATTTCAGTTTCGGGATTGTATTTTGCCGAATACAATTCTTCTGTTTTTTGAGCTATAATCTCTCTTAGTGCCATTACTCCCGGCATGGGTGCATATTGATTGTTTCCGGCACGCATGTATTTATTCACGAGTTCTATCAGCTCTTCCGAACAACTGAAATCTGGGAATCCCTGCGATAGATTAATTGCGTTGTTCTCGTTGGCAAGCTTCGACATTACGGTAAATATGGTTGTGCCAACCGTTGGAAGCTTTGATGCTATAGAGTTTGGATAATCAGGCATAATCAGTTAATTCCGAAATCAAATTATAAAACAAAAGTACGCAAACATTTATTTACTGAATATTATTTTACCTTTATCGCTGAACAAAAAATATAAATATGATCATTGAAGATAAAAAAGTAGTTTCTGTAACATATAGTCTTAGCTCAAAAACCAGTGCCAATTTGGTTGAGTCTTTTGTTGAAAAGACGGATAAAGAACATCCTTTAACCTTTTTATTTGGAATGGGCGGATTGATTCAATCGTTTGAAAATAATCTTAAAGGTAAAAGGGTAGGGGATAAGTTTGATTTTTTTATTGACAGTGCAAATGCTTACGGTGTTCGCGATGAAGATAAGTTTGCGGATATTCCTATGAGCGTTTTTTTGGATAAAGACGGAAAATTAGATAAAGCTGTATTTAAACCCGGAGCTGTTATTCCTATGACTGATGATCAGGGTCATACCATGCAGGCTACGATACAAAAAATTGCTGAGAGCCATATAAGTATGGATTTTAACCATCCTATGGCAGGACATGATTTACATTTTATTGGTGAAGTTGTTGAAGTGCGTAATGCTACAAAAGAAGAACTTGCTCACGGACATGTTCATGGTCCTGGCGGCCATCATCATTGATTTTATTAAACGGTTCAGGCGATAAGGTTATTATAGAATAAATTAAATTACTTCGCTCCCAATTCTATCACTTCCAAATCTTTGATATCTTTTTTGTCAATTGTAAACCTTACAAGGGTTTTTACTTTATGAAATCCATGTATGCCTGCAGCACCGGGATTAATGTGCAATAGATTGTATTTTTTATCGTACATCACTTTTAAAATGTGCGAATGCCCGCAAATAAAAAGTTGCGGAGACTTAACTTGTATCAACTGCTTTGCTTCAAGCGAATATCTGTCTGGATAACCTCCTATGTGAGTCATCAGCACATCCACTTCTTCACAAAAAAATCGCTGAACTTTGGGATATTCTTTACGAATATCCTGCCCGTCAATATTTCCGTAAACAGCAACAAGCGGTTTTATTTTTTTTAATTCATTGCAAATTGAAACGGTGCCAATATCTCCTGCATGCCATATCTGATCGCATGAATCGAAGTACTTAAAAATTTTCGGATCAAGATAATTGTGTGTGTCGGAAAGAAGAGCGATTCGTGTCATTTAAATACTGCTGATGCAAACAAATATATATGCATTTTATTAACAATAACTTTGGGAGCTACAAAAAGAGTTATTTTTGAAAACTATAAATGAGCTATCTCAACGAACTTAATGAAGCGCAGCGACAGGCTGTTGAATCTACCGAAGGAGCAGTGATGATTATTGCTGGAGCTGGTTCGGGAAAAACGCGTGTACTTACTTATCGCATTGCTCATTTGATGAAAAACGGTGTTGATCCGTTCAACATTCTTGCTCTCACATTTACCAACAAAGCGGCAAGAGAGATGAAAGAACGAATTGCACAAATTGTCGGAAGCAGCGAAGCGCGTAACTTGTGGATGGGAACTTTTCACTCTGTGTTTGCAAAAATACTTCGCGTAGAATCTGAGAAGCTCGGCTATCCAAGCAATTTTACCATTTATGATACGGACGATTCAAAAGGACTGATTAAAGATATTTTGAAAGAGCAAGGTCTTGATGAAAAGGTTTATAAACCCTCTCTCGTTCTAAGCCGAATATCTTCGGCAAAGAATATGCTCATTTCTTCGCACGCATATATCAATGATTCTCAGATAACCGATGAAGACAAGATGGCTGCAAAACCAAAGCTTGGAACGATCTACGACATTTATACCAAACGCTGTTTTAAAGCGGGAGCAATGGATTTTGATGACCTTCTTTACAAGACAAATGTATTGCTGCGTGACCACCCCGATATACTTTATAAATACCAGAACAAGTTCAAATACATTTTAGTTGATGAGTATCAGGACACCAACTTTGCTCAATACGTAATTGTAAAACAACTGGCTGCTTTGTTTCAAAATATATGTGTTGTGGGCGATGATGCTCAAAGTATCTATGCTTTCAGAGGTGCCAACATTCAGAACATACTCAATTTTGAAAAGGATTATCCTGATCTGAAAACTTTTAAGCTCGAACAAAATTATCGTTCCACTAAAAATATTGTCAACGTAGCCAACAACATCATCATCAATAACCGTGACCAGTTAAAGAAAACCGTTTGGACGGATAACGATGAAGGAGAAAAAATAAAATTAATCAGAACGCTTACTGACAACGAAGAAGGGAATACAGTGGCAAGCGGCATCTTCGAAACAAAGATGAACAATCAGGCTCAGAATATTGACTTTGCTATACTTTACCGAACCAACGCACAGTCCAGAGCGATGGAAGAGGCATTGAGAAAACTCAATATTCCTTATCGTATTTATGGCGGACTGTCGTTTTATCAACGCAAAGAAATAAAAGACCTTATTGCTTATTACCGGCTTACTATTAATAACAATGACGAAGAAGCGCTAAAACGAATTATCAATTATCCTGCTCGAGGAATTGGCAATACGACCATTGAAAAAATCATTCTCGCTGCCAACGATAACGATGTAAGCCTGTGGACGGTTATTGAAAATATCAATGAGTTTGGATTAGACATAGGTACTTCAACACAAAACAAAATCAATGAGTTTGCTACCATGATCAAAAGTTTTTCGGTGATGCTGCCTACTCACAATGCTTATGATCTTGGAAATCACATTGCCACTTCATCAGGAATTTTAAGAGATTTATATTCCGACAAAACCCCTGAAGGAGTATCACGCCACGAAAACATACAGGAGCTTTTGAATGGGTTAAAAGAGTTTTCAGAAAACAAAACCGTTTCAATAACTCCGCAGGGAGACGATGCGATTCCTCAAGACGATAAGTTAAAGACTCTTGACCTTTTTATGCAAGACATTGCCCTGCTTACTGATGCAGATAAGAAAGATGAAAGTGAAGAAGACCGAAACAAGGTTTCATTAATGACCATTCACGCTGCTAAGGGGCTGGAATTTCCTTACGTGTTTATTGTAGGTCTGGAAGAAAATCTTTTTCCTTCTCAACTTTCTCTTAATGATAGGGCTGACCTGGAAGAAGAAAGAAGATTATTTTATGTTGCATTGACAAGAGCTGAAAAAAAAGTAACGCTTACTTATGCGGCTACCCGTTACCGCTGGGGTAACCTGATTAGCTGTGAACCAAGTCGCTTTATTGACGAACTGGATGAACAGTACCTTGAAATGTCAGCTTCTGCTTCAAGAATGAAGGAAGAAGATGCTCAGTTTGACGTTAACAGGATCAATAAAAGTAAAATCAATATCTCTCCTGCAAAGCCTGTTGTAAAGAAAAATTTTGTGAAAATAAGCCAGGCAGGTAATAAAGGAGATTACAATCCCGATCATTTAAAAGACCTTCAAATAGGAATGTCAGTAAGCCACGAACGCTTCGGCACAGGCAAGGTAGTAAATATGGAAGGCTCTTTCCCTAATAACAAAGCCACGGTTTTATTTGAAGGAGTTGGGCAGAAACAACTGCTGTTAAAGTTTGCCAGGCTAACTATTTTGAACTAAAGAAATTGTTTGGGTAACTTTCGAGTAATATATCAAACCGTAACCTAAAGAAATGGAAAGTATGCTTAAAAATGCTGAAAATGCAGTTTTTAAGCAAAATACCCTAGCAGCGGCACCCAATCTGCTAGCAGCAGCAACCCCGCCCATAGCAGCGACAGCCAAACCCATACGGGCGGCAGTTATGCCCTTAGCAGTGGCAACCTTGCCCATGGCAGCGGCAAGCCATCCGCTGGCAGCAACAGTTACACCCATAAGGCCAGCAGTCATTACCGTGCGGTATTACGTGCCTGCTAAGGCACAAAAAACAACAAGCTTAACTTTTCAACAATAAGGCTCATCACTCACTACGTATAACTTAATTCACTCTAACAAAAGCAGAAATTTCTATTGGTTCGGAAAAAGAGGTTTCTTGCTGATGCCGTAACGACATCAAAATAATTTAAGTGTTATATCTATTTTTTATTACATTTGCGTCCCTTTTATTAATAATTAAAATACTATATAAGCATGGGAAAAGGCGATAAAAAATCAAGAAGAGGAAAAATATTTATGGGATCTTATGGTGTAAGAAGACCCAGAAAACCATCAGGCAATCCGTTTGTTCCTAAAGCAGCTAAAAAAACTACTGTATTTGCCGAACAAATAGTTAAACCTGCTCCTCAGCCAAAAGTTGAACAACCCAAAGCAATAGTAGAAAAACCACAGGTTATTGAAACTATAACAGCTCCGGTTATTGAGGCAGCTCCAATAGTAGTAAAAGAAACACCATCTGTAGCAACTCCGGCAGTGAGCGAAACAATTAAAAAGCCTGCTGAAAAGAAAGCGGTTGTTAAAAAAGCTGCTGCTCCTAAAAAAGAAGCCAAGCCTGCTAAAGAGAAAAAGGCACCTGCTGCCAAAAAAGTGGCACCTGCAAAGAAAGCTGCTGCTCCTAAAAAAGAAGCTAAACCTGCCGCTAAAAAGGCAACTGCATCTAAAGCAAAGAAAAAATAAATACTTTATTCTTCTATAAAGACAAAGGCACTCCAAACGAGTGCCTTTTTTTATTTCAGTCTTTATTCCGCACTCTCCCATTATGAAAATGAGAAAAACTATGAGGCTGATAACTCATCGAAAAAAGTTCAAAACTAAATGTTATTATTGTGCATCTTTTTGAACAGAAGAACGTACAAACCAAATGTCCTATTCCGGCAGGCTATGTTAGATTATCTACAGAAACATCTAAGTGCCTTCAAATCAACAATCCCTCTTTTATTTTTTTCTATTTTCTTAGGACAGATAAATACATCATCAGCCGCATGCCCCCAGTTAATTAATGGTTTAGGTGCAGCAAGTTCAAATCCGTATTGGATAAGTTGCAGCGGTGGAAATTACAATCTGTGTATAGAATCGCCCACTGCCATTGGCAGCTATACGCTCGATTTCGGTGACGGCAGTGGTATTGTAACAGGAGCAAGCCTGGCTGCCAACACCTGCATAAACCATTTATATGCGGCAACGGTAGATACTTTTATTGTTAAACTCAATACAGGAGGATGTTCAATAACAGGCGTTGTTGTGATGGAAGAAGACCCGACTCCTGAAATTGGTATCCCCGGTGGAGTGTCTTTGCAAATATGCGTTCCCGGATCGGTACAGTTAATTAATAAAACCAATAACTCAAGCGGAAAAACCATTTCGAAAACAACAACATTTACTTGGGATTTTGGTGATGGAACACCTATTCTCAATTATGATTATACTAATGCGAATCAAACGGTGTCTCATACTTATCAACCCAATACCGTCAATTGTGCTACCAATGTAATTTTAACCGCTAAAAACTATTGCAGTATTCCTGGCAATCCCAACACCAATACATTTGGTCCCATAAAAATATGGGACAAAGATGTTGCACAAATAACAGCCAGCCCCTCTACACTTTGTTTTCCGAACAATGTGGTAAATTACACAAACACTACTACACGAAACTGCACTACTTTCGGAAATACTGTTCAGCGTTATGAATACTGGAACTTTGGCAATTACTGGGGAATGGGACATGATTCCATTATTACATGGAAGGCTTGGCCTCCGAGCACGCCACAGAATATTGCATATCCTGGTTTAGGAACATACACCGCTATGCTCATTGATAGCAGTTACTGTGGATTAGACACAGCTTACACGAGCATTACCATCACCACCCCTCCTACAGCTGGAGTGACAACGAGTCCCAGCACCACCATTTGCCAAGGACAAACCATAACCTTTACCAATACCAGTGGCGGAGGTGCAAACAATTACCTTATTAATTATGGAGATGGCGGAGGTTTTGTAGCAATGGTTGCTCCTCCAGGAACAAAGACACATACTTATACTACAGCCGGAACTTTTACTGCAAAATTGGTTGCCAACATTATTCCTGGTACTTCGGCTTGCACCGATACAGCATCAGTTGTTATCAGTGTACTTCCTTCTCCTCAAGCCAACTTTTCACAAAACAATACGCAGTTTTGCGACAGCGGATATGTGACGTTTACCGATGCTTCTGTTAATGCCGTTTTATGGAACTGGACTTTCGCTAACGGTAATGTTGATGCCACTTCAACTCCTCCAGTACAATTTTACGCTTCAGCTCCAGCCACTTATACTGTTTCTTTGCTGGTAACAGGAGCAAACGGTTGTACCAACACAAAAAGAAGTACGGTAAAAGTATTCCAGTCTCCCAATGTAAGCATTGCCGTATCTGCCGTTTGTACAAAATCGCCCGCAGCATTTACTGATTTGTCAACACATGCAGCTGGTGATCCGATAACAACATGGCTTTGGAAATTCGGGGATGGATCGGCTAACAGTGCAACACAAAATCCTATTCACACTTATACCGTAACCGGAAGTTACAACGTAGTTCTTAAGGTAAACACGGCATTTTGTACGGACGTTGATTCTGTCACCGTTACTGTTAAACCTCTTCCTACCGCGGCATTTACACAAGATGTTTTAACAGGATGTACTCCACTTCCTGTTAATTATACCGATGCATCCTCTTCCGCTGTCGGCTATACATGGAAGTTTGGCGATGGATCTGCAAACAGCGCCACACCAAGTCCTTCGCACACATACATTAATCCTTCTAATAATGATACAACATACAAGGTTAAACTTATTGTTGAAAACAGTTCAGGATGTTATGACTCAACATCAAAAAATATTACGGTATTTCATGCTGCACATGCCGCATATACTGACAATGCAACACCTTCATGTAGTCCCTTAGCAGTTGCATTTACCAATAATTCCATCGGTGCCACCGGCTATTCATGGAATTTCGGAGATAGCTCGCCAAGTAGTTCATTGACTAATCCCAGCCATACATTTGTAAACACGAGTATTTTCATCCAAAACTATTCAATTACTTTAACAATAGCATCTGTCAATGGCTGCTACGATTCAAAAACACAGTCGGTAAGTGTGTATCCCGAGTCCACATATTCAATTACCACTTCTCCGGGCGATACAGGCTGTTATAGTTTCAATGTAGGCTTTACTGCTTCTTCAGGAGGTTCTGTTTACTCATGGATATTTGGCGATGGCGGAACCAGTTCTGCACAAAATCCTTCACACATATTTAATAATCCGGGAACAGCAGACTCCATCTACCATGTAAGATTGGTAGTTACAAACCCATTTTTCTGTTATGATACCGTATATCGAAATATAGTGGTTCACCCTCAGCCTGTTGCAAATTTTAATCCTACTTCTTCGCTTGGCTGTCAGCCATTGTCTGGTGTTCTGAATAATACTTCCACGGGTGCAACTTCTTATAAATGGGATTTTGGTGATGGTTCGCCTGAAAGCAATGATATAAGCCCACCTCATGTTTTTTCTAACACCACAACAGCGGCAATTACATATACTGTTACGCTGTATGCCACATCAGGAGCAGGTTGTGTAAGCACTAAAAAAAAATCTATACAGGTTTATCCATTTCTTGAAGCCAAGCTACTGTCGGATAGCGCAGGATGCAGTCCTTTAAATATTAATTTTCAAAACCAATCTGTTGGAGCAGCAAGTTACACTTGGAATTTTGGTGATGGAAATGGTTCGGCTTCGGTAAATCCAAGCCACAGCTACGTAAATAATTCTGTTAACGATACCACTTATGCTTTAACGTTAATTGCTACTTCGTCCTATGGTTGCAATGATACTTTAAAGAAAAACATTGTTGTTCATCCCAGTCCCAAAGCAGAGTTTGTTGCTTTGCCTTTTACTCAAACTTATCCGAATGCAACTGTAAACTATACCAATACAACCAGCAACGGCAACTGGCAATATTCATGGAATTTCGGAGATGGAACTACTTCCACATCACAAAATCCCCCAGCCCATAATTATGCAACATGGGGAAGGTACAAAATTTTGCTTACCGTTTCGAACGCTTATTGTTCGGATACTTTATCGCAAACAATAATCATCAATGCACCTGTTCCGGTAGCAGGCTTTAATCCGGTTGATACAACCGGTTGTCGTCCATTTACGCTCACGTTTACCAATACTTCAAAGTATGCAACATCTTTTGCCTGGGATTTTGGCGATGGTTCCACTTCCACTGAAACCAATCCAACTCATACTTATTACGATGCCGGAACTTTTATCGTGAAATTAGTTGTTGCCGGACAAGGTGGGCAAGGCAACAAACAGTCTGAAGTAACAGTACAGGAAAAGCCGGTAGCGTTTTTTACAACCAGTCCGCAAATAGTTTATATCCCTAATGATCCATTGTTGTGCTTTAATCTTTCTCAATATGCCGACACTTATTCGTGGGATTTCGGAGACGGAGACAAATCAACCGATCAAAATCCTCAGCACTACTACAGCAAAGAAGGAACCTATGATATCACTTTAACAGCAACAAATCAGTATGGTTGTACAAATACATTTACTGAGACATCTGCTGTTAAAGCCGAAGCGCAGGGAGACATCACTTTTCCCACTGCCTTTACTCCAAATACCAGCGGTCCGAATGGTGGTTCATACAATTCAAACAGTTATGACAACAACGTGTTTTTCCCTTTCACAAAAGGTGTTGTTCAATACGATATGCAGATTTATACCCGATGGGGAGAATTGATTTTTGAAACCACTGATTTGAATGTTGGCTGGGATGGTTATTATAAAGGCAAATTATGCCAGCAGGATGTTTACGTATATAAAATAGTTGCTAAGTTAGCTGACGGAAAAACAGTAAATAAAGTAGGTGATGTTACATTGCTCAGGTAAAAATATCGTCCGCTTCTCAATTCGGATAACGGTACTCTTATGGATCGCTATCGGAAATATTTATGCCCAAACAACTCCTGCAAAAAAATCAAGAATACTTAGCATTGAAGAAGCTGACAGTTATTTCGATTACCAGGATTATAATAATGCGCTGAAGCTTTACCGAGAATTTTACAAACAGGATTCAACGGACTTCAATCTTAATTACAAAATAGGCGTGTGTCTTTTCAATCTGAGAAGATATAGAGAACAGGCATTGCCTTATCTTGAAAGGGCGGCAAAAGGAAATGATATTGAACCCTATTATTATTTGGGAAGAGCATATCATTTGGAATTAAGATTTGATGGAGCATTGGCTGCTTATCAGCATTACAGAAATTATACGGGGCTGAAAGATTTTGACAACGATGAATTGGATCATCTAATTGCTTGCACCAATACTGCTATTAAAATGACGAAAATTCCCGTCAATGTAAAAATTGAAAATATAGGAAGTACAATCAACTCCAGCTATCCTGAATATGTTCCGCTTATTTCCGCAGATGAATCAGTTTTAATTTTTACTTCACGAAGACCCGGAAGTACGGGAGGATTGCTCGATCCCAATAACGATTACTACGAAGACATTTACATTTCAAAAAAAGAAAATGGCAAGTGGGGAAATCCTGCAAGCATTAGTTCAAACATTAACAGCAATTCGCACGATGCTTGTGTGGCATTAGCAGCAGGTGGTGAAAAATTGATCATTTATAGAAATAACAAAGAACTTACCGGAGGTGATTTGTACATGAGCAATTACGATGGAAAAGATTGGACTGTTCCTGAAAAGCTTGGTCCCGAAATTAATTCCAAGAAAAGTTTGCAGCCCAGTGCTTGCATATCGGCTGACGACAATGTGCTTTATTTTTCAAGTAACCGCAAAGGAGGCTATGGCGGAAAAGATTTATACAAAGTGGTGAAACTTCCGAATGGCAACTGGAGCATGGCTACTAACCTCGGACCAACTATAAATACACCTTACGATGATGATGCGCCATTCATTCATCCTGATGGTAAAACTTTGTACTTCAGTTCAAAAGGTCACAAGAACATGGGTGGCTACGATATATTTAAAACTGTTCTTCAGGATGATGGTTCTTGGTCAGATCCGCAAAATATGGGTTATCCGATCAATGGTGTGGATGACGATATTTATTTTGTGCTATCAACCAATGGAGAAAGAGGATATTATTCTTCCAACAAAAAAGAAGGATATGGAGATGTTGACATTTATGTAATCAATTTCCCCGATAAAAATTTTGATTTATCAGTGGCAAAAGGAATGGTCATTTCCTCGGGAAATCCTGCTGTTCCACTTTCTGCAACAATTACCCTGAAAGATATTTCGAATGATCAGGTGCAAGGAATTTATAAAACCAATCCGCTTACAGGAAAATACCTTCTCGTAGTTTCTCCTGACAAAACATATACTATGCAAATTCATTCCGAAGGATATAAAGACTTTACAAGAGAATTGTTGGTTCATCATGATCAGCTTGAAGAAGGAGAATTGGAATCGATTAAACTGATTAATAAGTAAAATGCGAAATATTTTCTACTGGGTTTCTTTTTTAATTCTCTCATCACTCTGTAATTATTGTTCTGCTCAGGACCCACACTTAACTCAGTTTTATGCAGCTCCTACTTTTTTAAATCCAGCATTTGCGGGAGCAAATGCATGTTCAAGATTTTCTACCAACTACCGCAATCAATGGCCGGGCATTTCCAATGGTTTTGTAACGTATGTTACATCTTTTGATCATAGCATCCCAACCTTAAACAGTGGCATCGGATTACTTTTTGTAAACGACAAAGCCGGCACTGGAGAATTAAGAACAACGAGTTTCAGTGGCCAGTATTCTTATGAAGTTATGCTGACGAGAAAATGGGCGGCACGCATGGGAGTAGAAGGTTCATACAACATTCACGACATTAACATTTACAAATTGGTTTTTGGCGATCAGATATCCAGAGGAAATGCTCCCACTTCAGTTGAAACATTACCGCGAAACAAAACATCGTATATGGATTTTGCTTCGGGATTATTGCTTTATTCATATAATATGTGGTATGGGTTTTCAGTCCATCATTTGAATCAGCCAAATCAATCGTTGGATGCCGGAACAAGCATATTACCTATGGAATTTTCTTTTCATGGTGGAATAAAAATACCTGTGGGTAGTTCTCGCGGAACAAAAAAATTAAATTACAAGGAATCCATCTCTCCTGCAATAAATATAGAAAGACAGAATAAATACAATCAAATGGATATTGGTTTGTACTACACTTATTCTGTTTTGATGATAGGCGCTTGGTATCGCGGAATTCCTTTGGAAAAATCTTACCAGCAAAATATTAATAACGATGCTTTTGCCATATTGGTGGGACTTACAACCGGCAGGTTTAAAACAGGATACAGTTACGATCTTACTGTTTCAAGACTTGTTTCTGCCACCGGTGGTGCACATGAAGTTTCCTTATCATACCAGTTATGCGATTTCAAAAAGCTGAAGAAGAAGAAAAAGAGACCCGGACTTTTAATTCCCTGTCCGAAGTTTTAATTAACTAAAATTTCGGATCATCCTCTTCTATGTCATTCATCTTCGATCCTCTTATAATAGTATTCGGAGAACTTGTAAAATCAGAAGAAGGAGCCATTCCTGCTTGTGAATCATAAGTTTCAGAAGAATCCAGATCAATAAATTTTGCGAGACGATCTATAAATTTCACGTGAACATTTTTCAAAGCTCCGTTTCGATGTTTTGCAATAATGATCTCTGCAACGTTGGGTGGTAGATCAGGATCTGCACCATCCATACCATAATATTCCGGACGGTAAATGAACATTACCATATCCGCATCCTGTTCAATAGCTCCTGATTCTCTAAGGTCAGAAAGTTGCGGTCTTTTAGGTCCACCGCGAGTTTCAACAGCACGACTTAATTGTGATAATGCAATTACAGGTACATTCAATTCCTTAGCAAGACTTTTTAATGAACGCGAGATGGCACTGATTTCCTGCTCACGATTTCCTTTTCCTTCATTACCCGATGTCATCAATTGTAAATAATCAATGATGATCAGTTGAATGCCATGTTGTTCTTTTAATCTTCTTGATTTTGCACGTAATTCAAAAATAGATAAGCCTGGTGTATCATCAATAAACAAAGGAGCTTCAGCCAACTTGCCTATTTTAGCATTGAGTTGTTGAAACTCGTGATCTTCTAATTGTCCTTTCTTAAGTTTTTCAGCGGGTATTTCTGTTTCGCTGGAAATTAACCTGTTTACCAATTGTATAGAAGACATCTCCAATGAAAAAACTGCAACCGGCTTTTCAAAATCAACAGCTACATTTCGTGCAACGCTTAATACAAAGGCTGTTTTACCCATACCAGGTCGGGCTGCCATAATGATAAGATCGGAGTTTTGCCAGCCGGATGTAACTCTGTCAAGCTCCGTAAATCCGCTCGGTACACCGGTTATACCGGTTTTGTGATTCTTTGCAATTTCTATTTGTTGAATAGCTAAACGAATGAGCGTACTCATCTTGTCATAATTCTTGCGAATGTTTCCTTCAACAATGGTGTACAGATTTTTTTCAGCCGAATCAAGTAAATCAAAAACATCGGTGCTTTCTTCATAAGCATCACGTATAGTTTCGGTAGAAATACGAATGAGTTCACGCTGTATATATTTTTGAGCGATAAGACGGGCATGAAATTCAGCATTAGCAGCAGATGCAACTCTGTTGGTCAATTGAGAAATATAGTAAGCACCACCAACAAGTTCCAATTCTCCCGTCTTTTTGAGTTCGTTGGTTACAGTAAGAATATCAACCGGCTCCGATTTTTGAAACAATCTTTCAATAGCAGAATAAATCCGTTCGTGAGCTTCTTTGTAAAAACTTTTTGGTCGTAAAATTTCTATTACAATGGTAAGTGCGTCTTTTTCAAGCAACAATGCTCCAAGCACGGCTTCTTCCAGTTCAACTGCTTGCGGTGGAACTTTTCCTATTTCAAATAACTGCTGGGCAATGGCACCTGGTTTTGTTCTTTTTGTCCATGCTTTTTTAGATGGATCAGTGGATTTTATTTTGTCGTCAATGTCACTCATAATAAATTAAAAAATTGGGATTCGAAAGTATCAAAAAGCAGAACCGCTTTTTTAAAAGTTATAAACAATCCCCTCACACGATTTCAACATTCTCCAATTTCTAAAAATAAAGTTACTGAATTGCGAAACCAATTACAACAAAAATAACTTTTATGTATCTTTCGTCTTTGTTTTAAATTATAGTTGATGAGTGTTTACCAAAAATACGAAACGGTAATTGGACTGGAGGTTCACATCCAGTTGCTGACAAAGAGTAAAGCCTATTCATCCGATTCAACAGAGTATGGCGCTTTGCCGAATACAAACGTCAGCGCTATTTCTCTTGGACATCCTGGCACTTTGCCAAAGACAAATAAAAAAGTAATTGAATTTGCTGTTCGTTTGGGAATTGCCTGTGGATGCGA
>Ga0206913_1023_pt1 | contig 43249 bp, 37 predicted proteins | sample Alteio_BWOrgHeat_72_FD_152942 | JGI IMG/M metagenome (GOLD analysis project Ga0206913, IMG submission 152942) | Enriched cells from forest soil in Barre Woods Harvard Forest LTER site, Petersham, Massachusetts, United States -... | ecosystem: Environmental > Terrestrial > Soil > Temperate forest >... | reverse complement strand
GCTGATTTCCGTTATAACTTCCATAACGAAGAGAGTCTATTAAATTCCAAGACCCCATGTAACGATTAAGATTTAGGATGTTGCCATTATGATCATAATTTACACCAGACTCATCAAATCGTCTTGAAAAAGTCCAGCTTGACCCTCCGTTAGCCGATAGACAACCATACGCGGAGTTTGTAATTCGATTTGCCATATCATATTGATAGAAGTATCCCTGGCCAATTTCATCATAACCATTTTTCCAAATTTGTTCAGAGATATTTCCATTATATTGCCCTGTACCGCCAGGCATCGACGTATTGCCATAATGCAGCTCCATGTTAAACAAATCATTTTCCTCATAACCGGTTTCCGTTGTCAATGGACGATTGATGCCACTGGTCCATCCCCGAATATTATAGAAATAATCAAGCTTTTGTAAAGCGTTTGGATGAGAAGGCGACTGATGAATTTTTTTATTTAGCACCTGGCCTATTTCATTATAGGTATTTTGTGAAATGGTGACTACTTCCTGAGTATTCGTTTTATGAGTAATATTAAGTAATCTGTCCATATGGTCATAACTGAACACCTGTTGTGTAACTATCCCCGTTGTATAAAACCTGCTTGTATGGGTGTGAAAATCATTTATTAATTTCCCTTCAAAAGAAAAGACCTTAGAGATTCTGTCTTTCCCCCCAGCAGAATTATCATTGGTTGTCTGAATTACATGGTATTTATCGTCATAATAGGCGACTGCCCTATTAAAATTACTGGACCCCAATATTCGAGTTTGTACTGCAACAATTTGCCCGGTCAAAAAAGTATTATTTGCTGCGACTCCATATTCATTAAGGAAAGAATAACCCGAACTCCAGGATGGAAGATTTGAATACGAATCATAATGAGTAATTGTATAATTCGTTAGTGTATATGAACTAGACGATGGAAAATTTCCGGTCAAAGTATATCCTTCCGTGGCACTTGCGCTAACCGTTTCAAATCTGCCGGTTGCTGCCATGATGCTGGTACGAATTGTGTCCAATGCCCGTGTATCATTAATCTGCCCGGTAATTATAGGTCGATCGAGGGCATCATATTTTGTAAATAGAAAATTGTGACCGGCGCGCAAGTTACTATCTTGTTTAAGCGAAACCCGGTCCCATTGATCATAAAACATCAATACGCTATCTGCACCCGGCACTTTCTTCATAACCATTCTTCCTCTTTCATCATACCGGTAAAGGAACATCCATAATTTTATAAATGTTGATGGCATTATCCAACCAACGGCTTGTAATGTAGCTGTTCCTTCCGGCTGTATCACAGCCCGCAACATTTCCAGGTTGTCATACAAATAATAGGTTTGAAGCGAGTCATTGGCAATCATTACCCTTTTTAATAAAACGTGGCCAGATTTATCTGTAAATTCTTTTACTGATTGCTGTTGTTCATCGGTAGTGAGTTTAATAGTCAGAGATCCTGAATTATAAAATCCGGTCGAACTGATATTGCCGGAAGAATCCACATTAAAAATCTTTACATTATCATCTGACTTATTTACCAAATATTGATATTGAACCGCATGCGAGTAAGGGTCATATGCATTGGCTGAATTGGGTTGCCAGGTAAAACCGGGTGCACCCTGAGCTATTACTCTGTTAAGAGGAGACTGTTCTAAAATTGAGGCTGAAAAAGGCGAATTATCTGGATCTACATTTGGCAGCACGCCATTATAAAACGCCTGTTGATCAATATTCCATCGGTCCCTATAACTACCATTTGCAGATGAACCCTGATCAGCATAAGGCAGATATTTTTTTACTTCCCTGCCATAAGCATCATATTCTACTCCCGTAATGATATCCTTCTGACTGGGGCTACCGTTTGTAACAACAGTTTCCATTGGCCTACTGATACCGTCAAAATAATTAACAGTTTGAGATTTTCCCTGGGTTGCAACAGGCAAAGCATTCACGGCAGCTTCAGTTATAATACCCGGCTGTTTCACCGTATTTGACATCACATAGTTTTGGCTTGTCGTTACTTGGGCATAAGTTTTTATGTTAACAACCATTACAATAACAACCATTACGTCTTTTGCAAATGACTTTTTCATATTTGTCTTTTAAATTGGAATGTTATTAAAATAAATAACCCAGCCCTTCGATTTCAGTAATGTGACGGCAGCATCACTGGCCGAACTGCGGCTAGTTCCCCCTGTAAATATGCTGATCCCGCCGTTTGAAACATTACGCCCTGCTCCCGCCGCTATTTGATTTATTATATTATCTAATACAGATGTCGGTATTGGAGTCGGAGGATTTCCGGTCAGGTTATTAGAATGATTCTGATTCCCGTTCACCAATACAAACGTGTTCAAGTGAACAAGGGCCGATAGGTCTTCCCGATTCCAATGTTCATCACAAATAAATATTTGCTGCAGGTTTGTGAAGTAAGTATTCCAGTCACTCTTTAACGTACTTAGCTTAAATGTCGGGTCGAAATAGCAGATGTCAGACGGATTGAAAGCCGTTCTGATGGTACTCAGTCCTTTATTATTTTTCATAAAGTCCTGGGCATACCCCATATTCGCGCAGGTATTTACGCCCCCGTCACCACTGTTGAGATAAAATAATGTAAGCGAGTTAATTGTATTCCAGTTATAAATGGCCGAAATACTATTAGCTGTATTTTGCTGATAAGATGAATTAGCTATTCCCGACATGTGCTGTGGATAATTTCCTCTAACATTTTTTAACAATGTTAAACTTGTAGCCGGCGCCAGCGCATTGTCCAGCCCAACAATTTCAGTCCCATCATTGTGGTAAATAGTTATCGTCTTTAACGAGCTATCCAGATAATGATGCTCAAAATAAGCGTTGGTTAAAGTGCCATCATATGTTATAATTGAGGTTGTTGCACCTTTCAGAATATCCAATGTATCTGCAACTGTTTTACCCAGGAAAAGGCTGCTTCCGTCGCCAAAATCCACATATTCTCCAGTTCGTTTCAATATTCCGTCAAGCAAATTATATGACAAGTCATATTGATAATATCTGCATCCTGTTACAAATCCTGGAGAATTTTGACCGGTATTCACAGTTAAAATAAAATGCATGGAATCAGCTCCGGCGCTAAGTGTACCTATGGCGCTATTACTCCCATCAGCGTTCCAAATACTAATGTACTGTGCCTGCGTAGTAGCGTTTCCAAGCAACTGATTCCATTGATTAAATACTCCTACTGGGTAGCTGATGGTTGGAGTATTGGCGTAGGTCAGCATTGGAATATTACAAACGGTACATGCCTTTGCATAGTTATATTGGAAATTATTTGTAATATTTCCCATATAATCTTTGATGTTTTTAAGTCGTTGCAAACTATCATATTCATAGAAAGTTATCTCGCTGTTTAGGTCATTACTTGTAGTAGTACCTACCAATGGCGTGTATGTCAGACTTGTCATTTGTGACCCCTGAGGATACAATCTGAGTTCATCGATATAACTGGAACCTGTAACTGAAATTGTGGAAGCCGTTGTAGTTAAAACATGCTCGTAATATGTCCAGCCGTTAGTCGATCTTCCTATAGTGCTGGTCGATGTTGCACCTGAAACAGAAACGACGCCTCCTCTGCTCCAGTAAGATAACGTATATTTTTTCCCGGTTGTTAACCCTGTTTTGGTTATGGTATTGCCCGCCAGATTATAAGATTTTGAGCCCGTCAGTCCGCCATAAGCACTATTGATTCCGCCGTTTGCAGCCAGTTGGAAAACATAGCTACCAGCACTTAAACCAGTGACATTCGTTGTAGCGCTGTTAGGAGAAACTATTATCGGAGATCCTGGACCCGAAACTTTTGTCCAGAGGTAGTTTGAAACATTCCCTATAGAATTATTCGCGTTCAACGTAACCGATGACACGGGCAGAGTCACCGATAGATTATTTCCGGCACTTGGCACAGGAGCTGAACTTGGTAGGAACATAACGTCTACCCAGTAATTTGGCTGGTCAAACATGGTCGTGTAAGTTGTGGGAAACGCGGGTACTGTACTGTAACTGTATACCGCATTGTGACCATCGGTACCATCCGCCAGAGCGGTCAGCGGACCATTGATGACCGGATTGCCATAAAAGTTGGAAGTACTGGGATAGTTACCAGAACCGCTCCAGTAGGAAGCTATATAAGTCGTGTTTGCTGCAATGGAAACAGGCGTTGAAAACAAAACAGTTTGCCATCCGCTTGCGGTCTCTCCCGAAAACGTTGCCTGGGCCAGTCTTGTTCCTCCCGGATATGAATACATTTCACCAATATGTGTTCCTGTATTTCCGGTTGTTTTGTAAAACCTGATGCCGGTTATTGTTCCTGTTGTCGATGCTCTGAATTTTACTCCGACTTCTAGGGCCGTTCCATCATTCAGCGTGGCAGTTGGAACTGTCTGGTTGGTAAAAATGGTTGTCGGAGTTCCTGCCGCCTGAACATTGATCGTTACCTGTGAAGTACTGGCACCAGAATTAACAGACAATTGAAAAACATACACTCCCTGTATGAGCCCTGTGACCGTTGTGAAAGTAGATGTCGCTGATGTAATTACGGGTGTACTAGGACCGGAGATATTCGTCCAGCTAAAACTTGTTACAGATCCTGTGGACCCGCTGCCGTCAAGAACCACCGTTGAGAGAGGTAAAGTAGTGGTCTGTGTAGGGCCCGCATTAGCGTAAGGTGTTGTAGCAGGTGTGAAAATAACATCTACCCAATAATTGGCCGCCTTATACAACTGATTCGGGAACGCGGCAGCAGAAGTATATTTATAAGTGCCTTGTCCTGACCCTGGATCGGCGCCAATAGATCCGTTTGTTCCATCAGCTGCCGCCGTAAGAGGACTGTTTGTTACTGAATTTCGCAGGAAATAATTGTCCTGTTCTGTGTAATTTCCGAGACTGCTGAAATATGCTGCGGTATATGTCGTGTTTGCGGTGATCGAAACCGGTGAAGTGAAATTTACAGTCTGCCATCCCGTAGCGGTTTCGCCTGAAAATGTTGCCTGCGCCAGTCTGGTGCCGGTGGAAGAATATAACTCACCGATATGTGTGCCCGTATTTCCGGATGTTTTGTAAAAGCGAATACCCTTTATCTGACCCGCAACCGCTGAAGTAAATTTCACACCGAGTTCCTGGCCTGTTGTCCCTTGATTGTGATCGTTCTCTGTAACACCAGTGGAAGATTGAGTTGGAAATAAATTTACATTAGATCCGGCTGCATTTACATTAACCGAAACCTGTGATGTGTTTCCTCCTCCTGTTGTCAAATTCCAGTTCCCTGTTCCATCTGCTTCAAAACTGCTAAAAGCAATATCTGAGTTCACCGCATTTTTTACCTGAGCAATCGGATAATTATTCGCGTAGTCCCATAAAAATGACATTGGTATCTGGTCTGTGGACGTATATTGTTGAATATTGGCCAGATTGTCGTATAAATCAAAACTGATCATCTGACGGTAACGACTATCCTGGCTGGTTACGTTGTTATTAACTGTATAAGGATTGAAATTCGCTACCGGGCTCGCAACAGTTAACGAATACATCTTATCCTTACTGATCGATCCGCTGGACAATATCTTGTATGTGTTTAGCTTGGCTCCGGTTACAAATCCCGTAGAAGACCCATTAAAATATAAGCTGTCCCGTGTTTCTATAGTGTTGCTCACCATGTTTCGTTTGATCATACTGTCGATGATCGTATTTCCCGTAAGTGTATTGCCCACTGGTATATAGTCCTGCGGAAATTTTGTATTATTTACTATGGTATTGCCTTTACTGTCCTGCTGCCATGACCGGGTAACCTGGTAATGTTTGGGATTATCGTAGGCGTAATATTTTTTTGTCAACATGAACTTAGTTGGGTCTATCTGATCATATAATGTCTCATAGGTAGAATCAAATAGGATTTTTTCCGATTTGATCGACGGATAAAATTCCGCGAGGTATTCATTTGAATTGCAGTTACCGCCAGGACAATCAGATGAGTATCCACTTGTAAGCGATAGCATAGTGTATTTACCAGAATAAAGGGGCGTTCTGTTTTCGGTATGATAAAAATTATCAGTTTCTGTCACCGGGAAATACGTATTATTGGAGTTTCTATATACAATCTTAGAGAGAAGAGACCCATTCAGGTTATTTCCCATATTTGACACGCCTGGCAACGTAAATCCTGCAAATGGAAGTATCGTATCTGCTGAATTAAAATAGGTGTAGACAGTTTTGCCGATATCAAAACCCGTTATGGGGTCCACCATGTATTCCTTTACTGTATCATAACCCACAATATTTCCATTGATCGCACTGGTGACAGCCGTATTACTGGATCCCGTCTGCGTTAGACTGGTGCAATTATAACTACCCGACGCAAAACCAAGAGGGCTTCCGTAAGGCGGTGCTGAATAATAGAGATCCTCGTATCTGGCGTATTGTGGAGGCGCCATTAAGCGTCCATAGGTAAATAAGTTTGACGGCGTTTCATTATCGTATGCATACCGTCTTTTTTTTGCAGCAATGCCATTTGATGAATAGTCTGTAATTGTTTTTATACGGAGTCCACCGGCATCTAATGGTAAATGAGGATTATTTGCTGTAGCAATTTCCTGCCAGTTAAAAAATGCGGTAATTCCTTCGAATAAAGTATCAATGGATGGATCGATATAGACAGACCAATTATATGATTGACCACGGCTGATAATAATTTGAGTATTTATATGACATACTGGCTGCATTGTATCACATTGAGAGGCATCCACATCATATGTAACGCCATTAAATACAAAGTATATTTTACCTTGTGTATTCTTATATGGCGTCATATTGGACGCGGCTCTGAATGTCACAGATAGGTTAAGATTTGTACTAGTAGTTGTAATTGGGTAGAGATTACTTAAATCCAGGCTACCGCTTTGAGTACTTCTTCCGTTGTAGTTTAAAGTGAAATTCTTCGGAATCAATTTTAAGAAAGGAAAATCGACCGGACCATTTGAAGACCGAACCTGATCATAGTTGTTTAATTCATATTCGAAAGAAGTGTGGCCGCCTGTTGGATAAGTAACCTGTGTTAAGGAAAAGCAACTGGCTGACTGAAAATCAGATTCACGGTTCGCTCCTTCTATATCTATATAAGTACCATTTGCCAGCGCGCTAAAAGTTGGGATGTATGTCTGATTACCACCCTGACCATTATAAAAACCCCAATGGTCAACGGCGTGTCCATTTTTTGCAAGAAAGTTCCCAGTAGTATTATAAGTAAACCGGTAAGGCGGAAGGTTTATTCCTGTGGATAATTCTTTTAAGCTATCAAGCCTCAATCTTTCAAAATGAATCGGATCCGTATTTCCGGCTAAAAAATAAGAATAATACAAATCATATTCCTTTAGGTATGTTAAAGCGCTGGTGCCAGTTGCTTTCGTGTATATCGTGATCGTATTATATTTTTTCCCGTTCTGCAAGTCTTCCCGGTTTCCATCAATCTGAAACTGAATTTGACCCTTCGGAAAGTCAATTTTTTGAAGAGTGAGGTTTAAATATTGATTGGCTGCCGGTATATACGGGTGAGGTCCTGCACCAGTACATCCGGTTCGGTAAGTATCATAGGTATCAGCCTGGACAAAAGACCAGGAACTATCTGTCTGATATGTAAAGTTGATCACTTCACCAGACTGGGGAAAAATACTAGTCAACATCCAGGAGCTGGTTCTGTAACCAACATAATTATCAGATTCAACCAGTTCTTTGTTTGCGAAATAAAATACATTACCCTGATCATCCGTAATGGTGAATGCCGCGCCGCCGGGAGTATATTGTATATTAATATTTTCCTGTTTCTGCATTAACACTTTTCCCGCACGGGTAATAATAAATTTTCCACTGTGGCCAGGAAAATTATAGCTGAAGATATCCGGCTCCATGTCCCAAATTAAAGCCCCACCCTGCAACGCAGTAGTATAATTCAAATCTCCCTGGCCAGTATGCATGATATAATCACAAAAGAAAAGATATCCGTCGCCGAAAGACGTAGCCGGGTGACCAATGGCACCCTGCGGAATGATATTGGAGGTAACCTCCGGCACCGGTTCATTAAAATATTCACCTCCAAAATCGTCCTGATCTCTGAATTCCCTGCTGATCATGCCGCCGGCATTTAATGCCCAACCAAGACCAACCGGACCGGACTCGTCTTTAATTTTTACCCCCCCGGTATGATAGGAAATACTCACCGGAATAGTCAGGTCCTTAGTTTCAATATTAAAAAACGGAACACTGACGTCCGCAGTGCCATTGTATTTGCTGACCGGAACATCTGTGAATTTCATAAGCGCTGCTGCGGTGGGAGAAGGAGTAAGCACTTTGGGTATATATGGATTTCCCGACTGCGGATAAATATTCTCCAGGCGCAGTAGAATCAGAATAGTCAATAAAAAGATTTTAGTTTTCATATTTTACGAATGTTTAGTAAATCCAATTCCTTAGAAATTATATCCGACCCTGAACACGATCGGCTGTGTTTGTGGTGATTGATAATAGCTGAGAAAATTCCAGAGTAACTGGAGCTTCGTGTTCTTTACGAGTTTGCTTTTTAGTGAAACCATCTTGGTTATCCCGATCAGTCCGCTCTTTTGCCAAATGCCTGAACTCTCCAATTGACTGACTGTGTTAAAGGGATAGGCATAATTATATTCAAAGCCCCCACTGCCGTAAAAGCTCCCCTTAAATTTGATATCGCCGAATGATCTGAACCCGATGCCCTGGCTACTGATCGATATATGCTGGATATCTTTTCCCCAGCCCACTGCATAACTGATCCCTATTCCGATTGTATTACCCTCGGTTAATTTATAACCTGCCGTCAACGCGAAATTGGTTTGGCTTGGAAAGTAAAAATTGGATCTCGTGCTTTGCATGTCGAAGCCATATTGAATTCGTTTCCATAAACTTTTTGTATGCTGGCTATTGCCTTGTCCGTTCGGCATGGCGAGATCTGAACTGCCACTATTGAGTTTGCTGCGTAGATCGGTGAGCGTAGATTGACCATCCCCAATGTTCATTTGAGCGGTCTGTGATCCACTAGGTCCCATATTTGCCATTGTTTGCTGCATCAGACTTTGTACCTGATCCCTGGTTTGCAGTCCACCTAGTCCCGAAGTACTGTAATCATCTGGAAGATTAAACAAACCTGCAATCATTGAATTCTTTTTCATGAAATCCTGGAAGGCAGGAATCTTATTTAGAATCGTGATCGCCTTAGCTTCTATGCGTGAGGGATCATCCCAATCCTGTTTCAGTTCACTCATTGTCTGAGCGTAATAGGCCGCCTCCTGTTTGTATTGCTGAAGGCCCGGGAGATTATAACTTGCAAGATTCTGTTGGAGATATGCTTCGCGTTGCTTTATAAAGTCTTCTACATTGTCAGTTTTCTTAAACTGATCCTCCAAAGCCTTTACTTTGGACATCGCAGTGGTTACCTGTGAAACATTTGAACCGATCTTTCCGGTTATGTTAGTCTGTTGCAGGAATTTTAATGAGGTGATTGCAGAATCGATTCCCGGCACATATTTACCGCAGCTCTTAATAACATTTTCAGAATTATTCTTCAGATCATTTTGGAGTTTGTCGTAGGTCTGCTGGCTTCCGTTGAATATTTTTACCGCTGCATTGGTATCGATTTTATTGAGTTGCTTTTGTAATGTCTGCTCCTGAGATTTCAGTTTGTTGAGATACTGAACCGTTTTTTGCTGCATCTCTGACTGGTACTCTGCCGACCTTGAGCCAACGGCATTGATATATTTGTCCGATAGTTTTGCTGAAACAATACCTGATGTTGAATCAATGGGTGATCCGTTCTGCGCGAAGAGAGCGACAGGGAAAATCATGAGCAGGCACAAGACTCCTGTTACGGCAGAAGACATAATTTCTACAGTTTAATAGTTACAAGGAAGGGGTGTCGAGATCTAAAGAGTTATATCAGATCTAAAATATTTGAGCTATTAGTTATAAATTATTTCGAAGACCTCCTTTTTGATTCCATATTACTATTTTGAAATACACGATATATTAATGCAGCTAAAAAAAATATTTTTAGCCGTTCAATAACTGCAAGCACGAGAGACCAATAGGAAAGGTGATCAATTAGCAAAGGAGATCAAGTCTCAGGAGTCGTGGGAAATTAAAAAGTGGTTTGTACGGAAGGATTAGATATTATCGCGATGATTGTTACATCGGAGAAAAAATAATTACTAGAACGCTAATTATTTTTTACTCATGTAATATGAAAACATTTTTTCAAATCACAATATTTTTTTTAACAAATATTTTTTTTTCTACATGGAAACACTTAGTGCCCACCTAATTTTTAGTAGTAGTACTTCGTAAAAAAACGATTTAATACATAGAAACACTTAGCGTTTACTGATTTTAGTTAGTTACCATATTTAAAAATCCATCACCCTGAACAGGGTTAACCCTTATTTGAGTTAGAAATTAAGCGATGTCTTTTTCATTTGAATTCAAGCAAATGAAAATATCAACAATCGCCTTAGCTGATGAAGTATGTCATCTCATAATAGATCTTCGATTTAGACGAAAGGCGTAATAGCTTTTAAAGTAAGAAACTCTAATACAAAAATTACTTCCATCAATTTTTTGGATAACACTCGGCAGAGAATTTTTATGATTTATTGGAATTGGGGAAGTTTTATACAAGAACTTCCATTGAGCTCACCGGTTTTCGGTGAATTCACCGGTCTGTTTCCACAGTACTTTCGTTATCAGAAAATATTTTCCGTTGATTCATGCAGAGTTAGTCTGAATTAGGAACAGTTTAGGAACTGAATCACTTATATAGTAGTTCTATAATCGAATAGTCTTTGTTCAATCAAGTGCTGCTCAAAATTTCATAAATCGCTTGAATGGAGTGTTTAATCGCATCGTAAATGGTTCCGCTTCGATAGACTCGAACTAACAGATTATTGATCTTTTGATCAAGCGCTCTAAGATAAATTGAAAATTCGGTAGTGATCTTTCTTGCTGTTTCAATTATTTTTTATGGTGTCAGTGTATTGTTTTGTATAAAGACATTAAGTGGATCGGCATTTATCTTAAAAAAATAGAAGAAAAGTTTCTGGAACATATGGTGTATGATAAAAACAAAGAAATGGGCTGGAAAAAATTTTTTGGATATGAGGGCAGGAAAAAATTGCACGTACGATGGACCTGGTTGTTTTGGATACTTCAGATTTTATTATCCACCCTTGTAATCCATAAGGCTCACTCTATTTACTGTTAATAAAATTAGTTATTCTCTTGTTTTAGCATTGCTTCTCTCATGTTGCTTACAACAATCTTAAGTAATTTAAAAGGTGAATATTTGCAATTTGAACTCTTCTATTTATTTTTTTTATTATTATTTTAAACTTTTGTCAACCAATCCTCGACGATCGATTATAAGTATTCGTAAAAATCGAACGTTAAAGATTTATAGCATGAGAGACCCATACAAAATAGAAACGCGTTCGATTTTGAAGGCTGCAGAAAAACTGACGAAGAAATATATTTGCAGACCTGTTAGATCAAACAAAAGCTACATTCGTGATCCTATTTTACAAACACATTTGAGTTATGGAATTCTAGAAATTCTTTCTGGGGATAAAACTTTTGAGGTAAACTTATAGATTTCCCTTCATAAGGGTGAAAATGCATATCGTAATCCTTTTTTGTTTTGTTAAGTAAATTTTTAGAAAACCTAATTGTGTAATCCGAATTAATTGTCATCAAACCTTTGTCAAAAGCCTTATCGTGGAGAGCATTAAGGCATAGTCCGTTCGCAGGATTTGTTCGCTGTTGCAAGTTAATCGACCAAGGTATAATATGTCCAGCTACAAGAAGTTCTGGAATGGAAATACCCGTAATGCAGCACTTATTATTATAGGAAGCTAAAACGGAATTTCTAAAAAAAGACTGATTTACTCTCCTCTTTATAATGGCTTCGCGTTCTTTCCCTTCAGGAAGTAAATCTTTTGTATAAATATCCGCTGATTTTTCAATAGACTTGTTCTTATACTTTGCGAGAATCCGTTCACTTTCAAAAGCAAGTTCGTCCCAATTGCCATTAAATTCATCCCATACTTTCACCTCCCCTTTGCTTCCATTACTCATACCACTTAAGCCTCTATTTTGGAGGAAAGGATCTAACCGTGCAAAATTTGTTAGTTTTAATGCTACGGCTGATACAGAACGATGTATAGTTTTAGCTAATACCTGAATGCCGCTATTATTTAAGCCGATTTTAGAAAACGGCGTCTTACAATAAAGATTGAAAGCAACAATTAACTCATCGTGATTCCAATTGTTTCTAATCATTATAAAAGGTCTTTGATATCTGGTATACCAACTCTACTTGCGCTTGAATGAAGCCTTTGCAAAAACTCAGCTTTATATGGATTAACCTTCGTGCATAACAAAATAAGTTTAACTTTTTCGCCATTATAAATAAACTCATGCGAATATAGAAGCCGCTTTGACGCTTTAGGATAATTTATATGGTAGTGCTCTGAAAATTCCTTCACCACCATTCTAGATTTCAAAATTGCCACAAAATCTTGAAATGCATCATCAATAAGTAGTGCTTGAAAAAGATAAAACGAATCGTGATTATATGATCTTATTTTTCTATTGTTATCAGCATTTAATGCAAGCCGATCGCTATTAAATTTTATTAACTCTACAAGATCGATATACTGGGAAGATGATTGCTCAAGATCGCAATCAGGAGTGACAACAATTCCATATGCTACCCTTAAATTATCGTCTACTCTGTTAATCGTAACTATATCTCCGTTTCTTATAAATTCCGTTTTCGATCTAAAATAGAGTATTCTATTTGCTATCTTTCTTCGGTCCTCTGCACTTGCCCCTACATTTATGTGGCTAGCCAATTGTAAAATTGCAATAATCCCTTCAATAAAACCTGAATCGGAGACTAAGGAACGATGAAGCAAATTCAAAACTACATCATTACTCCAATCCACATTTAACCCATTCCCATATATCTTGTTTAGAACTCTTGCGAGATCAATATTTTGCAGTTCGTTTAGTTCAAACAAGACCTTTTCAAAATTTTTGGATATGCTTTTACGGTACAAAGATGCAATTTGAATTGAAAAATTCGTATCAAACAAATGTTGAACATGCTCGCTCAATATTTTAACATCCGTTTCGGCTTTAAAATACTCCAATAACAAATTTTCCGGAAAATTCAATTCGTTCTTATCCGTATTTCGATAATCTTCAACATTACCAGTATATATGAAAACTGGCTTAAAATGTTTTTCACCCAACTCCCTCAAGATTTCCTTACAGATCGCACTATCCTGATCTAGTACAAAATACCAATCCAGAATTACGGCATCAAATGGAATATCATCATTAATTGCCTGAAACGCTGTACTTCTATCAATGCATTTAATTACAGAAATATTATTAGTTGCAAAAGACTCTTCAAGATTTTCAAGTATTTGATCGTCATCATCTATAAGCAAAACTCTCTTCATGATTCGTTGTTGTCTTTAAACAATAATAAGAAGCGTGCTCCAGGTAGCATCTCAACATCATCATCTTCCGTCAATACCGCAATTACGAAATTCTTTTCATCCATTATTTCTTTAACTATATAAAGTCCAAGGCCCCTCCCATCTTCACCCTTCATTGAAAAGAAAGGATCGAATATTTTATCACGGTAACGAACTGCGATACCCGGTCCGCTATCAGAGAAATAAATAGATTTAGTCTCTTGATCAATAGTCATTTTAATCTGCCTTTTATCCTTTTCAGACTTCCTCGAACACCAAAAAATTGAATTATCTATAAGGTTATTAAAAATTTGCATACACGACCCCTCCCTCATTGTTACGAAAAAATTGCCACCCTCAACAATTATTTCAATTTCAGCCTTCTCAATAAAAGGTTCCTGAAGTGAGATGGTATTGTTAATAACATCACGGATATTTAAATTCTTTTCCTTTGCTACCTTCTTGATATAGAACATAGGACCCAATAACCGTATATCATTCCTTAAAGCCTCCAAGGCACCGCTTAAAGAATCAACTTCTTTTTTTATTTTCCCATCGTTTAGGTCTATCCTTTTTTGTAACCTTTCTAATGAAGCCAGTGCCCCATTAACCAATCTCGCAAATTCGTGAGTAAATCTCTCCGCTGCAAGACCAGTACCCGCAAGATTGAAAAGTATCTGCTTATCCTTTTCAAGTTCATCAATCGTATCTGTCACTTGTTGTTTTAATTCGGTAATTCGCTGTCCAACTTTATTTAAAAGTGGTGTAGTCTCTTGACCGATTTTAACATCAGACTCCTCAACTTTCCTTATAATTTCGCCAATATCTGTTTTAACAATGCTTACTTTTTCATCAATATTTTCATTTGTAGTTTTTGCCTTCCGTGGATAAACCCGCTCTCTGTCCTTTTCCCTTTCAGCTTCAAATATTGTAATTGTTCCTAAAATTAAATTTCTAAACTTTTCATAATAGTCATTTTCTATTAATCCCTCTCTGTTTGTTTTGTCTTTTAATGTGTTGTTTATTTCTTGATCTATTTCAACCATCCCAATAACCAAATCATTACTGATTCTTGTAGTTTGTTGAATTCTTCTATTGTCTAATTTCAACCAATCATTACCTTGATCACCATATGGTAAAATTCTTATACCATCTCTATAAACATTAATTCCAGTCCAATTATTAAGAACATCTTTTGGAATCTGAGCAATTCTAAGTTTATCAGGACTTTTATCGTAAACATAAATGTTTACCAAAAAAGCTCCAACACTTATTTTACGATTGACTTTATAACCAGTATCAGAATATACATTGGCAGTCTCAGAACTTTTCCTCCCTTTAAATCCCGTCATTTTGAATTTGTAATCATACTCAACCTCCCCATCGTCACCTACTATAGCATAGAAATAATAAGGAGCTTTTTCGAGAATATCTGTAGTATCTAAATTCTCGTATTTTTTAAATTCTTCTGGACAATTTTCAAATCTAAGTGTTACATTAAAGTCAGAAGCGCCTTTAAAGGGACTCTTCATTCTGAGTAGTGAGTTTGACACCTTACTTATTTCTTCTTCCCTCCATTCAGATTTCAAATTTGTTATTTCAAGTAGAGTTCCAGTCTTCTTGTATCCAAATTTATCAGACACTTGCATTTCATATTTTATTTTTACATCATGCAGGTCTTTTCCTTTAACATCAAATCTTGACCAATCAATATCCACAAACAGCTCTTGTTCTGATTCTATTGTTTTCGTAATCATTTTCAGATGTGCCCCTATTTGTTGTGCAGCAAATCTTCCAACTCCCTTTTCACCTAACGGCAGTCGTTTCAATTTTGTCCTCTCCTTTCTTTCCTTTTGCTCTTCTTTATGTCCTGTGGCCGGATTCATCCATTTGGAAATAAACGTTGGTAAATCCATTCCGCTACCGTTATCACGAATAGTTATTCTAGCATTCGGCGTATTTAATGATGACATAACGATTTCGACATCTGTAGCATCTGCATCGTATGAGTTTTTTATTAATTCAATTATACCAACAGCTGCATCCTTAATTAACTGTTCGCCAAGAATCTTTATAAGACGTGCTTTGGGTGTGAAATTAATTTCAGGCATATTAGTCAGTGTGCTCCCTATTGGTTTTACAAATTCGCATATTCGTCATAATTGGATGCTGATATTGAGGAGAAATAATTATACTTCTACCTTGACCTAAAGTTGGTACATCATCCCATATTGCTTCATTTACATTACCTCCAGAAATTTTTAAAGCATTCAAATTCCTATTACCAGTAGTTTGATGAATAATTTTCGTGTTGCACAATTCAAATATTTCCTCAGGTAAATGAGATGGTTGCTGTGAAATGAAACACAAACCAAGCCACCGCTTTCTTCCCCTTCGCGTGACTTCTCTTAAACGATCGAGTAATGCTTCCATTTTGGAGGCATTTTCCTTACTTACAAATGTGTGGGCTTCCTCAATAAAGATTATAGTTGGTGGCAAATCCGGGTTCTGAATTTTTCTGTCGAATATCTTTCGAAGTAAATATGCGATTACAATATTATTTACCTGAACTGTATATGAGTTACTCAAATCAAGTACACTCAGCTTTCCTGCCTTAAGAAAATCAGAAACATCCAAAGTGTCTTCCGTCGAATCAAAAATTCCAAACCTCTTTAATCTGTTCAAAAGTCGTTTTACTAACAGCCACGAAGCCTTTGAAGAGCCAGTTTGTCTCGTTATTTCATCATTTAGCTTATCCAACAATGAAAGTATCGTAAGATCAGGATATTCGGGCTCCTCCTGAAATTTATTTTCATCGATAGCTTTCCATTGATTTTTGGGGGGTTTGGAAGGGGTGGCCTTCACAGTAATATCCGCTACTAATTTATCCCACAAATCTATAAATCTATCTTCTTGCGTTTCGTTCATTCCCATAATTGCAGAAAGCTCGTAAGGAGAAAGACTTCCAAATGGGATACTAAATTCAAGGGAATCTTTTCGTCTGCTATCCGTTCCGGCAGGGTTATAAACCTGAAAAGATTTCAGTCCCTCAGGCACAATCTGATATTGTTCCGCTTTTCTTTTTAAACCTGGATTGTGTTCTATTTCAGAATTAGGTTTATCCATTGATATATACTCTCCTTCGACGTCGAGCACAATTACCGCCCAACCAGCTGCAACAGCTTCCTCTATCAACACCTGAGAAGAATTTGTTTTACCAGATCCGACAGTTCCGAATATCCCAATGTTTCTTGGTAAAACAACTTTGGAATTTGCATCAAGATATACTCGTATTCCCTCATATCCACTCAATTGCCCCAAATACATATTCCCTTTTAACTTTAATAGTTCCTGGATTTTGTCAGATGGCAGATTAAATACAGGTGATTTTGGATGCGGCCTGGTTTGAACGCCAGAAAGATGCGAGGAATTATAGTGAAATAAACCGATTAACTCACAATAGCCAATACCATGATAATCTGGCATAAATGCAATATCACCTGCCTGCACTATTGACGCCCTTGCGAACGCAGAATCTCTACTAACTGCGTCAGGCGTAAAAAAAGGCCCTCTTGTCAGTCGCGCAAGATAGTAGTTCCCGCTCTTATCATGCGGTATAATAACATACTTTCCCCTGGACAACTCTTTAAGCCTATCAAACGGGACTCTAATTTCCACTTCATTATTTGATCCAACGCCTGAATCAAAATTTACAAATCCTAACGCTTGTTTTTTATCCAGTTCCATATTTATTTTTGCCTTAAATTTTCTTCTGACATCTCCGACAGAAATTCTCCTTCCTTTGCTAATTGATATTCTATTATTTTATTAAAGTCGCTTGCCTTAAAATAAGTTGAACATAAATTATCGGCATAGTCCACCAGTAATGGGAATCCTTTTTGTTTCTGAAATAAAGAATCGCGGTAAATAAGACCTGCGGCTAAATCAAAAATGTCCTCATGCGCGTGGAATACGTATGGCCGTTGAGAAACTTTAATCAAACCGATCTTTATTTTAACAGCTCGTTGATTAATAAAATTATTTACTTTCAAATAATCTTCCTCTCGCCATCTATCCTTGTCACTTAACAAGGTTCTATCTTCAATAATTTCAAGTCCCACGGATTTTTTTAATTTAATATATTCCCCTGAGTTCAATGACAATCCGATGCGTATATAGGCATCGTTTTGTGATCTGGAAATAATGCTCAGGCATTTCTTATTTGCAATTATCTTTTCGAGAATTTCAACGGTTACATCAAGAATTTTTAGTTCTGCCTTACCGGGATTTGCTAACATTTCAAAAGGAATCAATGGTCCGTGATATATCTTATACTTGTCTTTGAATTTATCATTTAGTCCCAATTCCCTTTCACGGACTTGTAACGCCGCACGTAGTACCGGGTTAGAAATTACTTTATTTGAAGACTCATGCGAAAAAAGATATTCCGTAACGTCATTAATATTCTGCTTATACTTCGCTTCTGAAATGAAACATGAATGTTGAATTTTCTCATTTAGGTAGTTTACGGCCACAACACCAAGTTGCGCCATTGTTCCTGTTATTGTTTTATGCGTCGCAATAGTCCCATCAATTCCGACTACTTCTCCTGAAGTAAGAAGATTTGTTTCTTTTGAAAGATCAGCAGGAATATGTTTTATGTCAAAATTTCTTTCTATAAAGTTTCTAATATCTTTTTTGTGTCTTCTACCTTCTTCAATATCACTTGACAATTCAGTCGAATATTGATTAATTCCTTCTGCAATATATTCTTCATAGCTATTCCATGACTTTTGATTCAATATTTCTCTAAAAGTAATACTCACAGTCTTTGAAGTGATTTAAATATCGATTTTGCAATTTTTTCAGCCAACAGCGGTGGTACAGCATTCCCAATTTGCCTAAATGCAGCAGTTCTGGGTTGGCATTCTTTAATTCCCTCGAAATAGTAATCATCAGGAAATGATTGAATTCTTGCTGCCTCACGTACAGATATGGATCTTAATTGATCAGGATCATGATGAATAAAATGGTGTCCGTCCTTGGCTATGTGAGCAATTACAGCATGAGGTTGATTCCCGACAACTTTAAAACGATCAAGAAAATCCTTTATGTTACTTTGAGTCCTCAATTGTATAGGAATAGTATTATTCTTTATTCTAATTCCAGCTTCCATTTTTTCAATTGCCAGCTTATAAATTTCAAGGTCTCTTTTGTTATGCGGGCGGGTTATATGTTGGCTAACAAATTCTACACAATTTCTAATTTTGGTTTCACTTAAATATTCATTAATTGGCTTCGAATAGAATTTATACTTATTAGATTCGTTTGGTTTGATACTAGGCAAGTCAGAAAAAATATCATTTCTGTAATATTTATTTTTGGACGGTTTAATCACAGGGTAACTAAACTTTAATTTTTTCATCCAGCCAACTATGATGACTCTCTCACGATGTTGCACAACATCATGTTCATTTGCATTAATCAATTTTGCTTCGACATTATAACCAAGTCGTTTGTAATACTTTTGTAAGTTCTTAAAATAGGCACCTTCACCTGCACTTAATATACCTGGTACATTTTCGAATACAAAAATCTTAGGCCTATATTTTTTTAAAAATCGACCATATTGTATATAATAAGTATTTCGCTCATCAATTTTTTTATGCTTCAATGCCGCTCTGCCTATGTAAGAGTATGCTTGACAAGGCGGCCCACCTATAATTAAATCAACTTCCCTGTCCACTAGAAGAGAATCGATTTGTTTGAATATATTTTTATTCTGTTTGCCGATTTTTGCATTAATCACCGAATCCAACAAATTGCTAGGTGTGTTTTCATATAATTGTTTTCTTGATATTTCACCTTTTAAATATGACTGATAAACATTGTCTTTATCAACGCTTTTAAGAAAATGAAAAACACATCGCGTTTTTAATGTAAAACATGCAGGCAAGTTACTTTCAACATGCGCTATAGGCTTAAATCCGGCCCTTATAAAACCTTCGGAAAGTCCGCCAGCCCCTGCAAATAAATCAATATAGTTAAACTGTTTCATTATAAATTCAATGGACTAAATGTTTTCGAATTGATTTAATGAGATTCTCAATTGTTAATGCTCTTTTCTTCGTGGTCAATTCACAACTCCAAACAATTTTTACATTCCAACCCTCACTTTCCAATACTTCAATATTTATATCATCTTTTTCCTTGTTGCTCACTATTTTCCGATACCACCAATCTGTTCTAGTTTTCGGTAATACAAATTGTTTACAATTATCGTGGCCATGCCAAAAACATCCATGCACAAATACAATTGTCCGATATTTAGAAAGTACAATATCGGGGCTTCCTTTGAGAATTTTTTGATGAATTCTGTATCGAAAACCTTGAGAGAAAAGCATCCGCCTAACTATCATCTCGGGCTTGGTATTCTTGCCCTTGATTCGGCTCATATTAAAACTTCTTTTCTCCTTTGTATGAACGTCAGTCATCGGACTTTTTAACTTTAGTCGGTACGAGGAGTTCTCTAATATCAATGTCCAATGCAAAGGCTATTTTTCTTAACACATCAATACTTGGCTGACTGTTATTGTTACAATAATTTGTTACAACAACATAACTCTTACCTATTTTTTCAGCAAGCCAAGTTTGTGTTCTTCCCTGATCCCTTAAAACTTCTTTTACTCTATTAATATTTATTCTATCAGACATTTCTATAGTCTTATACTACAAATCATTATAAATTCGATCTATTTAGAATGTCAATTTTCAATATTAAATTATATCTAATTATCGAATATAAAAATATTGTATTTCAATATATTTATATCTTATATTATAATAATAGATGCAATGTAGAAAAATCAATAAAAGTTGATGCTTCCCTTTAGCAACCTGATCTTTTGTTTGGTGTTCTCTAAATCAAAAAACCAAGGATTTTACTCTCTGTATCAATGAGATGCTCAAGTATTTTAGGAGCGTGTGCTATACCATATAACGCGACAATCTTAAAACTACCGTTATCCGATATATCTATATTTTTAAATGGCATTTAATATTTCCAAGTTATTTAAGGCAAACATTACAATATTTATTTTTGGATAAGTAGAATTCCCCTCCTTTATTTCATTTATAATAATATTATTACTTTGGATCGCTTAATATCGAATTTAAAGAAGCAAATAATGCCCCCCCGCACTTGCCTGATAATCAGGGTTCGCAGAATTGTAATATCTATAGCGGAAATTACCAACGTAGTAAACAACGGAAGCATCATTATATCTTACCAGTTTGAGCAGATTTACGGCTGAATAAAAAAAGTAGAAGGGTATAGTATTATCTAATCGTATCGATGTATCATTTAAACCATTGCTCAAAATTCCTTTCTGACTATTTTTGAAAGCGAGTCACCATAAGCAAAAAAATTTTTGATAAAATAATTTCTCATACTGAGCATGCAAATTGATACTGAGAAGCAAAAGGATTGAGAAAATATATTGTCTCATCACGGACATTTAAAGTCATTTTGGATACATACCATTTTACACCGGATTTTCAGGATGCCGAAATAGTCTTAAAGACTCCACCACCATATTGGCTCTTTCAATGCGTTTTTCGGTAAATAAGATGAGTCGATTTCGGGAATAAACGAATCAATTTTATCATCTTTGTATCTCCGGTTTCTTTTCGCTGCGGCTCTTCGGGTATCTTCCTCATATTTCTTTATGGGACCTTCAACCTGGCTTCTGATTTTTGAGTATGCGATGCAAGGGTTGTTCCATATTGTATACATCAACTCAGTTCTCAAATAATTAGTATCCGTAGTACAGGGCATAAACGGTTTTCTATTGAGAATTAAACTTAAAATCTTTTCGCTCCGATCGTTTTTGTACATAGCCACGGACTTAATAAAACTTATTGCATCATCCGTTTTTTGATCCCTGCAAATTTTTCTATAAAAACTCCGGGGATAATATTTTTCATAAACATCTAAATAGGTTTCATTCGGGTAATCCTCCATTAGTCCAAAAGAAATTTCACTCAGACGACTTACGTTAGACGATAAAAATTGCTTTATTGCCGGAATGTCCTCTTTTTTCCGATAAGCAGCCAGAGCATAAAAAGCCTGTTCGTTATCATAAAGGTAGTCGCAGAAACTTCGTTCACTCTGAGACATCTCTTTTATACTGGGATAATAAACTTCCATTCGCTCTAAACCAGTGAGCTTCCCATAGGCAGAACCTAAATAATTATGTTTTAAAACAACCTCATCGATAGTCCTTTTCAAGGCAAAGGTATCTTTCCACCTTCCATGCTGTAATACCTCGTCAGAAACCCGCCTGTATCTGATCCCCCATTCGCCGTCATCTATTGAAACGATCGCCGTGTCATCCAGATGAGTCATTATCAAGTTATAGTGATCGAAAGTTGGTCTGTCCTGCATTTCCCTGAATGCTAATGTCCTTAAAACCGGATGTTCAGACTGACTCAATCGTTTTAAGTCTTCGTCCGTTATATGTTTGATAATAAACCTTGTCGCGGTATCGTGTCCTACAACTCCTTCTGAAACAACGCTGACTAAATAGGGCTGAAGAGTCTTACTAAAATCCCGAATTGCATAGGTGGTCCTAACGTCGTGGTTACAACCTGCTAAAGCAAGCAAAATGACGGGTAATGAAAAAGTGAAGAATGGTTTCATTTTGCAAAGGTTATCACACATACGATGGCTACCGTTTGGCGGGGCTATTATAACTATAGATTCAGAAAAGTTGAAACTTCATAAAAGTTTGTAAAATAAAAATTCGCAACGCCTTATCAAATTGAATTCACCAGATATTTTAAAAACGGTAGGGCCTTAGGACAACTCCTTACTATGTTTATCAGATAAGCAAGGTTCCGAGTAATCAATTACTCCTTCTTTTTTCAGATCAATCAACTTCTTCTTAATGGATGTATATTCTTTATCAAATGGAATTTCCATTGAGAAGTAACCTTCGTTCACCTTTTCAGAAATACAGCCAGATTCATTAAAGATGTTTCGAATATTGTTGATATCCCTGGTCTTATCCATCAAAACAACCAGTACAATTGAATTACCGGAATACTCAACTGTCGTTCGATAAGTTAACATCTTTTCATCGTCGTCATATTCAGCAAAGACAATGTCATCAGACGCAACCATGGGACCATAATAAGGAATACTATCCAGTTTATAAAGGCCTTTGGCAGTATCTACAATAATTGCCCACATGGTTTCAACCGTCCATTTATCTAAAATATGGCTGTAATACCTGAAAAGTATCTTGACATGATTGCTGTCGTGCTGAAACATTGTGGCGTGTTATTTTGAAGAATAATCGTCTGTTGACTTTACCAAAGACCAATGACCTCACCTCCATTTGTTCCAACAATTGATTTTAACTATTTACGGTGTGGGAGGTTTTAAGATTATCAGTTTGTAGAGTGGGTTTTGTTTCCATTTATGATTTCAATAGCCTTTTCCAGAAATTCATCTCTCCCCTCTTTAATTCCCTTTATGGTAGGATGCATAACCATATCAATTTTTACACCCTTCCTTTGCGTCTCTGTTCCGTCGGGATAATAAACACCCAGACCAGAAATCGCTGTCAATATTCCTCCGGGTAATGAAATTTGTGAAACATTTCCGTCTGCGCCCGCAGTCATACTTCCTATAACAGTTACATTGGGCGAACTTTGAAAAGCCATCGTCGTGTATTCAGCCTGGCTGAGCGTCGTTGCATTTACGATGATCACAATAGGGGCTTTATAGTTATTGAAATTAACTTCGCCGTTGCTTAGCAAATCACCAAAGGCAAATGAACCGGGCATATTAAGATCTGCACTCGTGAATTTTACAAAGGGAGATGGAATGGATTTTATATAGGACCCAAAAGTAAAAGGCATGAATTCGGATGGATAACATCGCATATCAATGATCATTCCCTTTGTACCTGCGAATGCTTTCCTGATACCATCCAGCTGGTCGTTTCTATATTTACCAGGGAAAAGGTACCCGATATTACTATTGATAATTTTATAACTGCTGTCGGTGGGATTGGGATCATAGTCCAGTCTCATGTCCAGCCTGTTTGCCGGAAAAGTTTTCATATCAATGGTAAAGATTTTTCCATCCCTGTCGATCTCTAATGGCAGCTGACCTGTTTGAGTACGTAAAAGTATTGCCGGAAGGTCGCGCAGCTGCGTTTCGTAATTCGATGCAGGTGTCAGGTATAAATTTTCCTGAATGAGCCGCGCAATGTCTTCTCCATTTATTTTTGTTATAACATCTCCTATTTTAATTTGGTCCTTTATACCTAATGTGTCGATGTAGTAACCTGTAATCACCAGTTTATTTTCGATCATTTTTGCCTGAACAGGTGCCCTGTATGTTCCGCGAATTCTTTCCAAAACATCATTTCTCCCCCATATATTGGCATGTGTATCATGCACCCGGGCAATCAATTCCAGGCATACTAGTGTGTATTGCGCAGTATCTTTCGCTCCAATAAACTTCGGAATAAATTCCTTCAATACCAGGTTCCAGTCTTCACCAATCAAATACCTGTCCGGAAAGAAATACTGAATAATATTCCAATACCGAAACAACGACAATAAACGATAGCCGGCATCCGGATAGGACATGTTATAATATGGCTTTTCATTCTTAAAAACCGGATTACCTATTCCATTCACCGCATCTATGTAATATCCCTTTCCATGATGGCGGTTCTTTTTTATGTCTTCGAGTTTAGCGGTCAGCGTTTTTCCCAGATTATTTTTTTGAAAAATCCATCCGTAATCCGGCGTCGACTGGATGCTGCTATCTGCCTTCAATGATTTATTACAAGTATCACAGGTAACGGGTTTTCCCAGGCTGTCCACCCAGTTTTCAACGACGGTACTGAAGGCAGATTTTGATGACGCCCCCAACACTTTCGGTAATATTCTGAACAGTTCTGCATCCCAGTTGAACCCGCCATTTCCAATAGCAGGATGATAGTATTTTAAAAAGCCCCATAGCATGCCCAGATTGGTCAGGTTATCAACCTGTATTTTATTCAGTTCCGACATTTGCACCCCGGAACCTCTCAAAAAAGCTGTATCCAGGTCTGCCTTCCGTTGCGCTTTTTTTGAAACGGGTGCCAAAGAAATGTCTTTTTCATCCATCAGCAAATGAAAATTATCCAGCCATATTTTACCCTTGCCTACCAGCAAGGCCCCGACGTAAACACTTTTAGCTTCCTCCTCATCAAAATCTATACTGATGGTATATTCTTTCCAATCGTTTGTGCCTTTTAAATTCTGGCCATGCATGTTATCGAAGCTCAGAACACCGCTATTACCATCTACCCGCATCCACAGTCCGGCGAAACCGTCCGAAACGTTTTCGGTCTTTATATAACCTTTAAGAGTTAACTTCTTTCCGCTGAATCGGGGTTCAAATGAAAAACTGAATGCTCCGAACTTTGCATTTTGATCTATTTGCTCCAGCGACACGGAATATTTGCCATGTTGCCTGATCAAAGAATCTACTGAGAATAAATATTCCGACTGTTGATTTGAATGTATGCCTTCGGGCAAACCGGTTGTTGCATTTAATGTTTCGAAGTCAAAATTGTAGGAATTTTGAGCGTATGTGTATGCATAACCAAATACAAAACACGCGAAGAGGAAAAAAAATCTATTAAACACGAATATCCAGATTTTGATGAAATCAATGTATTATTCATGCTCACAATTTCCGGGAAACGCTTATATCAGTCAGGTGTACTAAATACTGGTAGATCGTCTTTACACAAAAGCGTTCTTACTAAATTAAGATAACACCGTGAGTATTTTCAACAATTAACATTTTTAAAAATAACTTCCCTAAATAGAAATGATTCAATCACCCGGGAAATGAATGCCGGTGATATGTTCGCACAGCGATAGAAATTTTTCCTGCACATCCATATCGCCGGCTGCAGGCAGAGGACGTTTTTGTTTCTGATGATAAAAATAAGAACCGCTGACCTTAGCCTGTTCATCATTGCTGACAGCGAGCCAGGTCTGTGTCTGGAAACCTTTTTCCAAATCATCCGGCGCACCGGCTCCGCCCATTTTGGTCGGTACCCAGCCGGGGTCAAGCGCATTCGAATATACTTCCGGCCATTTACGCGCTACTGCGAACGCCAATATCACATCATGCAGCTTGGTATCAGAATAGGTTTGATAAATCCTAGCAGATTTTGGAGGACTCCTGAGAATTTTAAGAGACTGGTCGCCTCCCAAATGCGAGCCCGAACTGAGATAGATCAGTCGCTTCGGCTTCCGGATCAGGCAGGTTAATATGTATGGTGCGAGGGTGTTTATATTTATCATCACTTGTTGAAAGTCGCCGGCATCCTGGCGGCTTGGCAGATTGTAAACACCGGCATTATGAATAACTGCATCGAATGCTCCCACCGCATTCACATCCGCTGCTAATCTTTTTGTCTCTTCTAAACTGGACAGGTCTGCTGTCAACACTTTGTCAGCCCCTGGTAGTTTTGCCAGAGCCTCCCTTCCCCGCGCTGCATTGCGTGCATGCAGGACAACATGATGACCCTGACTGACGAGCAACTTTGCCGCCAGATGACCGAGACCGTCGGCGGAGCCGGTGATAAATATGTCTGCCATCTGAGTGCAATATGATTAGGACCCACGCAAATGTACTGCCTCCGATTGGAGACGTTGTGGGGAACCGTCAAAACTTAATACATATCATCTGGTCCCATGAGAAAACAATGTTATTTGGGGCAAAATTTTTATCAATATAAATAAAATACAAGTGATATTATGGGCAACAATGCCGAAATAATAAGGTTAAATGATCCAGGACGGCAGCTCATCCTGCTTAAAGACGTAATTATAAAACCAATCCAGTTTGGATCTAATCTTTAGAATTACTTTTTTCTTGACTTCCTGGCGTCTTAGCTCTCCCTATTTGATCTTAGTAGCACCACGTACCGAAATAACAGACCCCTCAGCTAACATTACAGATTGCGGCAAAGAGTCCTTCAACACGCCAAATTCAACACCATAGAGTTCCCCGAACCGAACTGAGATTTTATGACTCATTATATCATACGCCTGCCATCTGGGATGTTCGACCTGATACTCTGATGTAAATCGATCGCCTATTTGTGTATAGCCCCAGTAATGCTCGGTAATAAATTCCTCCTCGCTTCCGGAAAGAATATCCAGACCTTTTGACGAAGCAATAACCTCCACTGAATCCCATATTCTCTGGTGTCTCCATTCATAACCAACCTTAATGATATCATTATGCAACTCCCAGTGATGCCTGGTAGGAAGAGTTACATATTTCTCGCCATAGAAAGAATTTGCCACAAAAGTTAATGCTGCCTTTGGAACTATTTCTTTTATAAAAGTAACCCCACGTTTCCAGGTGTCTCCGTCTTTGTACCGGACATAGAAACGTAGATTTATCTCTTCAAAATCCCGGTGAAACGGGATAGAAAAGCCTTTTAATCTGGTGTTCATGAAACGAAATCCAACAAGACTTACATAACATTGACCATTCCAAAGATCCAGTTCTGTTTTATGGGGGAGATAAGGAATAAGCTTATTTGGCTCTATCAGATAATTTACAATTATCAGCTTTCGCCATTCTGATGTTAAAAATGTTTTTTGCATTCAGGTATAAAAATAAGCGTATTTGCGACAGGTGGGAACTCTCGAAAACACCGGACATCACCTGGTATTTTAAAAATGGCAAGATGCTATCTCATTTAATATCCATCCCAACCACGATCACTTTCCAAAATCCCCAAATTTAGTGTATCAAATTCGTCCGTTCCCTTGTCGGGAATAACACCGAAAAAATTTAAAACCTGATTAATGGCATTGCCGCTTGAAATAATCTCTTCTATCCTTTTACCATTACTCCAAATGATAGCAGATTGATCGCCTTCCCCTCCCCAATAAAAGGCCTCCATATATGCAATCGTTAAATCACCAATAATCTTCAAAAGATTCTTTTCTATGCTTGTAAATAGATATTCAAAATTTCTAATGCGATCAGATTTTACGCCTTCACTGATTTGATTGAATAACTCCTCCTCCAAATGGATTAAGGAGAGATTATACTTTAATGGTAAAACCGCTGGAATATTGTAAGCGCCCTTTATTACATTTATATCTTTTGGCTACCAATAAAAGCTTGTAAATAATAACCCATTATCTAATTATATTTTCCTTTTACCTATTGGGGGTTTTTGTTTTTTTAAACAATGAAAATATTCTTTCGGTCAACAGACCATAAAAAACGCAGTCTATGATGAATCCTATAATGTACAAAGGAAAAAATCCGACATTGAATAGTGACAAAATACTATTTACCGGAAACCAAAAAAAGTACAGCGACCAGGATGTCAATTCTACAAAAGACCCGTTTCCCGATGTTCCTTCAAAAAAAGATACTGAGTTTATAAAGGCAAAACTTGCCAGAAGTCCAAAAACATTTGTCGCAACAATAAATATACGATAATTGAAATTCTTCACTATTGAGTATTAATATCGTTACAAGTAAAAATCGACATGATTTCAATTTGCCGATCATCTTTAAATCTTTCAGTTTAATAAGATGGCCGGTAAAATCGTTCGCCATTTCACTTTAACATGTTCCAGTAATGAGAACAGGGCAATTAGGTTTTTCATCGTTCGCCGAAATTGACAGCACGAATATAGAGTCGTTTTCCTGAATTGGCGTATGATGGCATGGGTTGGCAATATGACAGCGTGGATAATAATTCCGGAGGCCAGCTGGCCAATATAAAAACTTATTTGCCTTATTTCACGATGGCAGTATTGCCCAAATATCAATTTAAAAATAGCGGGTTTGCTGTTTATGCCGGGCCTTCTTATGGTTTCCTGCTAGCCGCAACAGTTAAAGGCTGGGGTGGGGAAATTCATGAGGATAAAAGAGACTATACAGTGGGAGATTTCGGAGGGATCGTTGGAGCAGAATATTATTTGCCTATGGGGCTTGGTATTTCTGCAAGGTACAGGGCAGGTATATCCAATATAATAAACCATCCCGAACCCGAAGAATCGATGCATACATCTACTTTTTCCATCGCCCTCGTGACCAAAGGAAAAATCATCCGAAAGTGAACAACAGAATGACCGTTATCAATTTAATTAAAATGCGGAATTCGTTAACGAAATGATTGGACTTGAAGTGCCTATATTTATGAAATTTTCTTACACACATGAGAACTGTACTGCTCCTGATTTGGGCTTTTGTTTCTGTATTATCTGTACATGCCCAGGATTCACCCGAAAAAAATATATCCGAATACCGCGCCACAGCGACCAAACTGCATGATCTCGTTCATACCAAACTGGAGATCAAACTGGATTATGATAAAGCCTGGCTCATGGGAAAAGCCTGGATCACCCTGAAACCTCATTTCTATGCCACCGATTCCTTGTTGCTGGATGCCCAGGGGATGGATATTCATCAGATCGCCATTGTCAGTAACGCGGGCCCTAAGCCACTAAAATTTGTGTACGACGGAATGATATTGAAAATATTCCTGAACAGGTTCTATACCAGCAAAGAGCCGTACACGATATACATTGATTATACGGCCAAACCGAATGATCTCAGGGCAGCGGGTAGTGCAGCGATCATCGAAGCCAAAGGATTGTATTTTATCAATCCAAAAGGAACGGAAAAAAACAAACCGATAGAAGTATGGACCCAGGGAGAATCGCAATCAAACTCTGCCTGGTTCCCCACGATCGATCGTCCTAATCAAAAAACTACGGAAGAAATCATACTGACGGTTCCTTCAAAATATGTTTCCCTTTCCAATGGGAAACTGATCAGCAGTAAAGAAAATGGGAATGGCACACGTACGGATGACTGGAAAATGGATCTTCCGCATGCACCCTATTTATTTTTCTTCGGTGTAGGTGATTATGCCATTGTAAAGGACCACTATAAAGACAAAGAAGTGAATTATTATTTGGAGAAAGAATATGAACCGATGGCCAGAAGAATTTTCGGTCTTACACCCGAGATGATGGCTTTCTATTCCAAAACACTCGGCGTAGAATTTCCATGGAATAAATATGCGCAGATGACGGCCCGGGATTATGTGAGCGGTGCGATGGAAAACACAACGGCGACCTTACATAGTTCGACCTTCCAGCAGAATGCCCGGGAATTGACCGATGGAAATCGTGCTGAGCAAGTCGTGGCGCATGAATTATTTCATCAGTGGTTTGGGGACCTGGTGACCGCAGAAAGCTGGAGTAATATTACCCTGAATGAATCCTTTGCCCGCTTTGGTGAATTCATTTGGGTCACTTATAAGCACGGCAGGGAAGCCGGAGATGCCCTGGTCTATGATCAGATGAAATCATATCTTTCGGATACTGCCTTTTCCAGGCGTGACCTCGTTCGTTTTTATTATGCTCAAAGGGAGGATGTGTTTGACTTCGTGTCGTACAATAAGGGTGGACTAATTCTGAATATGCTGAAAAATTATCTGGGAGACAGCGCGTTTTATAAATCACTAAATCTTTACCTGAGGACTAATCAATTCAAATCTGCCGAAGCACAGAATCTGCGACTGGCCTTCGAAGAAGTGACGGGTCAGGACCTGAACTGGTATTGGAACCAATGGTATTATGGAAGTGGTCATCCGGTTTTTGATATCAGTTATGCTTATGATGATGCGGCCGGCCGCGCCACCGTGATTATAAAACAAACACAACAAACAGGAAAAATATTCCGGATACCGCTGGCCATTGATGTATATGAGGGAGATGTGAAAACCCGGCATATGGTCTGGATTCAGAATGCTGCAGACAGCTTTGTGTTTTCCTATAAAAAACGACCTTCCCTGATCAATGTGGACGGAGATAAAATCGTTGTCTGTGAAAAGCACGACGATAAGAGTCTCGAGAATTATATTTTTCAATACCGGCATGCAGGCATGTATGCTGATAAAGTGGAAGCCGTTCTGTACTATGCGAAACATCCCGATAATGTCGAAGCACATAAATTACTGCTGACGGCTCTGGCTGATCCTTTTTATAAAGTAAGACAGGCTACACTTGACGCGTTGGGTTATAAAGCAGATCCTGCACTGAGTTATCTGGAACCCGTCCTGGAAAAGATGGCGGCCGGTGATTCCAATAAAATTGTGAGAAGTCTTGCCATTGAATTTCTTGGCAGTTTCAAAAATGAAAAATATAAACCTCTTTTTTTAAAAGCAACTACAGATTCCTCCTACTCTGTTGAAGGCCGTGGCCTCGAGGCGCTGGCACTGATAGATTCGGTCAATGCTGTGGATATCGCCCGCAAACTGGTGAAGGAAGGGCCCAGGGGCAGGTCATCCATCGCAATACAAAACGTATTGTCTAATTATGGAAATGAAAGCGATGCGGCCTTGCTATACGATAACTACGAGAGCATGGAGATGGCCTCCAAAACGCTGACTTCCGTCGCTTATATAAAATATCTTAACAAAGTAAAAGATAACGGGCAGCTAAAAAAAGCGGTTGATCAGATCGTTGCTTTCGCCGATAAAAATAAACGTGACAGCCGGCAGGTACACGCGAACATTGACAAGGCCCTCAAAGAACTGACAGATCAAAAAGCAGCGGAGGGTTTAACGGAACAGGCGGATTATATCAGGGGGCAGATGAAGTAGGCTAAGGCGTAAGGCCAAGGCGCAAGGCTAAGGCTAAGGCGTAAGGCGAAGGCTAAGGCAAGGCGCAGGATCCGCGAGCAGAACCTGGGTGTTAACGAATCTCTCTTGAAGTTAAATTAAATCCAGAATGCTTTCAAGTAATTCGTCCACCAATAGTAATTCATCGCGCAAACTTTGGGTAATGCAATGCGGTAGTTACGCATCCGGGAAGGGTGTTATCCACTTTGACCGGTATTTTGCCTAAGTATTTTTGCAATTCATCCTTCTTACCTGACACATGATTACCAATATACAATCAAAAGTTCCCATTTTGGTAACTTTTTCTTACTTTTACAAAATAATATCCCTGTCTTGAGAGTTATAGCAAAAAAGAGTTTAAGGGATTTTTGGTTCAAATACCCGGATTGCAAACAACAGTTAAAATCCTGGTTCAGGGAAGCGGAAAAATCAAAATGGGTATCTCCTAAAAGTATAAAGAAAGATTATCCGACTGCCAGTATCCTTGAAAACAACCGGGTGGTGTTCAATATAAAGGGAAATAATTATCGGTTAATTGTGAGGATTAACTATGATTATGGTATAGTTTGGATCAGATTTATCGGCACCCATAGCCAGTATGATAAAATCGACGCAAATAATATTTGAAATGAATATCAAACCGTTAAAAACTAAGAAAGATTACAATCTTGCCATGTCAAGGATGGAAAAGATATTTGATTCAAAACCAGGTACACCTGAAGGTGATGAACTGGAAATTCTGGCAATACTGATAGAAAAATATGAATCAGCTCATTTTGCCATTGATTTTCCCCATCCCATTGAGGCAATTAAATTCAGAATGGAACAGCTTGGGTATAATCAGACTGATCTGGCAAATGTTATTGGTTTCAAAAGCCGGGTAAGCGAAATTCTGACTATGAAAAGGAAATTGTCTCTCGACATGATTCGAAAGCTCAATAGCTCTTTAAATATTCCTACCGAAGTATTAATAAAGGAATATTAAACAGGGCCATGATTATGAAAGAACAGCGATGACGAATCTGGTAAATAGCCTGCGCTCTAACTACTGATATCAAGTTCGACTGATGCACAATACACTTCACGAAACATTTGGCAATATTGATATTTACCTTTTCGACCAATTACTCAAGGCCCGTTACGATAACCTGAATAAAGTACTGGACGTGGGATGTGGCAGCGGAAGAAATCTACGTTACTTCTTACGGAATGGTTACGAAGTTTTTGGCATTGATACGGCACCGCAGGCAATTGAAGCCGTTAAACAATTATCGGCTGAGCTTGCGCCAAAAAATTCTTTAGAAAATTTTATGGTTTGCACCGCGGAAAGTCTGCCTTATGACGATGCATCATTTGATTTAATTATTTGCAGTGCAGTACTTCACTTTGCCCGTGATGAACAACATTTTTACAACATGCTGTCGTCGATATTCAGGGTTTTAAAATCCGGAGGCTATTTTTTTGCGAGGCTCGCTTCTGACATGGGTATCGAAGAACTGGTCAGGCCTTTGGGCAACAGGCGATATTTGCTGCCCGATGGCTCGGAACGCTTTCTGGTAAATGAACAAATGTTACTCGCATATACTCATGAGTTCGGAGAATTATATGAGCCGATAAAAACCACTAATGTTCAGAATATGCGGTGCATGACTACCTGGTGTGTTCAAAAACGCTGATGGGCGTAAGCTCAATAAAATTTGATGTTTTTTATTGTGGCGATGTCCAATTTGAACCTGATGGATTGTTAATAGTGTAACGGTGAAGCATTGCCTGGCAGGAAGATTGATACTTTATTAAAAAAACAAAAAATATGTTACACACTGCTCCCTTTCTTTTATTTAATGGAAATTGTGCTGAGGCAATGACCTTTTACCAAAGTTGCCTTGGCGGAGAACTAACCCTTATCAAGTTGCGCGATACACCTATGAAAGCACAATTCCCCGAGGAAAAGCATAATAGAATTATATACGCTCAGCTGAAAAATAATCAAATCGATTTTTCGGCTACGGATTGGATGGCCTCTCCGACTTTGGAACCAAGACAAGGGAATACTTTTAGTATTTACATGACAGGGCAAACCTATGATGAGTTAAAAACTGTTTTCGATAAACTTGCAGTGGGCGCAGACAAGGACAAAAGAACCTTTATCGAACTAAATAAATTGCCGATGGGCATTTATGGACAATTCACAGATAAATACAGCGTATCGTGGATTTTTAGAGCAGATTCCTAAATGTGACACTAGCGGCCACTTATCAAATCAACACTGTTTGGGGTAATTTTAATTTTATTGAGCGTCTGCATCATTTCCTCCAATTCCTTATCGTTCAGATAAATCATATTTATAACCAGGCTTACACGTCGGAATTGTTTCATCATCCAGAGTTGATGGATTGTTTTCCCGCTTTTCAGAACAATACCTTTCTGAATACCGCGGAACACAATATCTCCTAAAGGGAAGGAGTGGATTCTGTTAGCTGGTAATTCTTTGGAAAGCACGATTTGCTCGACGGCCTTCATGTATTCATCCTCTGAAGCGAACCGGTTTATCACAAGTCCAACTTCCATAGCAGGGCAAAAGATACTGTCGATAGCCTTGCCGGCTAAAATTTTTTCTTTGTATTTGCAAATATGAAAAATAGTATGTGTTTCGCCCGGACTCAATGCGTATAAAGCTTTAAAGCTTACTTTTTTTTCCGGGTCAGTATAGTATTGGGGAAGCTGGTTTACGTCGTCGGATCCGATGGTATAGAAAACGACTGAGCCCATTTCCTCTGACGGATAGAACCAACCATTTATCAGAGGCATGGAAAGTTCCAAATCGCCGTTATTATAAACCCATCCTTTGTAAATATATCCTTCGGTGGTCTTTGTAGAATCCTTATAATTTTTTAAATTGGTTAATAAAGCAGGTGTTATCGGATATTGGTAGAATATTGATTTGGTTATACTGACGCTTGATCCCGATTTTTTGCTAAAAATAATTTTACAGGAAGAATAGGCCTGCAAATCTGATATGGTGGTTATGATAGAGCCAAGAACCTGCTTCGCCCTGAACTCGTTGAGGCTATCGTCCGGTATTTTCGAATCAACCTCCAGGTTAATAATGATCATCGAATCCCGGCCATTAGTAATCTGGACGCCCATCTCAATATTTTTAGCGGGCTGCACGGTCTGTATCTGATTTTCCATCAAAGTTTCATTTACGAATGCATGGCCCTGCCTTGTAGTTGTAAATGTGCAGGAAACAAAGGCAAGAATCAGAAATGAGGCAGTCAGGGGTTTAGTCATATTTCAAATGTAATCAGAATCATCAATCTTTAATATAAGGGTAATTACTTAGCTAAGCCTAACCTGGTAAAACGGTACTTGCATATATTCGTACAGTCATCCGGGAGATATGAAAGGACTGAAAATATTTCTTTACGTAGTTATTAGTCTGTTGGCGTCTGTTTCTAACAAGTTTGATAATGAAAAATGGTCATGGTAACCGATGACCACCATCGCCGGATGTGTAAATTCGTTACAATAAAATTTATATGCAAGATTCCAGGAACCCGGTAATTAATATAGATTCAGAAAAATTCAAGGAACTGGGACATCAGCTGATCGATCAGATCGGGGATTTTTTAGCAGGCATAAATAGTCGTGCTGTTACCACCGGGGAGTCACCTGCTGTTTTGAAAGCCCGCCTGGGGGACCGGAGCCTGCCCGAAAGCGGTGAATCGCCGGATAAGATTTTAGCCGAAGCCCGTGAGCTGCTTTTTAATCACTCACTCCTGAACGGGCACCCCAAATTTTTTGGATATATCACTTCTTCGCCAGCGCCACTGGGTGCCTTAGCCGATTTGCTTGCTGCGATTGTAAATCCCAATGTAGGAGCAAACATTTTGAGTCCGATGGCCACGCAAATAGAAAGACAAACGATTCGCTGGCTGGCCGAATTAATCGGCGTGGATATATCTTATGGAGGAATATTGGTAAGCGGAGGAAATATGGCAAATTTTACGGCGTACCTGACAGCCTGTAAGGTGAAAGGCATGCGGTCGCAGAACGGTACTGATTCACAAGAGCGGGCATTCACTGTGTACTGTCCCAAAACAACCCATACCTGGATTGAAAAGGCAGTCGTATGTTTTGGACCTGGCGCTGAAGCGCTTCGCTGGATCGACGTCAATGCGTCCAATCAGATAGACACGCAAATGCTGGAACAAACCATCCGGGAAGATATTTCAAAGAACAGGAAACCCATGATGGTCATCGGCACTGCCGGAGATGTGAGCACAGGCGCCGTAGATGATTTAAAAGTTATCGCATCTATCTGCAAAAAATACGCGCTGTGGTTTCACGTGGATGGGGCGTATGGTATGCCGGCAGCGGCCGTGTCATCTCATTCACATCTTTTTGAAGGAATCAGGGAAGCCGACTCCATTGCCATCGATCCGCACAAATGGCTTTACAGCCCTTTGGAAGCGGGATGTGTATTGGTAAAAGATCCGAATCACCTCACCGAAACTTTCTCGTCGCATCCGGTCTATTATAATTTCAATATAGAAGATGGTCCTGCCGGCATTAACTACTATGAGTACGGACTGCAAAATTCAAGGGGATTCAGGGCGCTGAAAGTCTGGACAAGCCTGCAACACCTGGGACGCAGTGGATATGAAAAACTCATTGGAGAAGACATTCGATTGTCGCAACAGATGTTTTCGCTCGCAGACAAACATCCTGAACTGGAAGCGGTCAGTCAAAATTTAAGTATAACCACTTTCAGATATGTCGGTCCGGTTCCCGATGGACGAAAAATGAACGATGAGGAGTTGAATCATTTGAATGAAAAATTGTTAAACCTCATTCAACAAAAGGGTGAGGCATTTCTTTCCAATGCAGTTATTAAAGCGAAATTTTGTTTGCGGGCCTGTATTGTCAATTTCCGCACAACCGAAAAAGATATTCAGGAAGTCATTCATATCGTTGTACGGGAGGGCCGGGAATTATTGAAAATAATTTCTGCTTGAATTTTTCATGCTACTTTTAATCTGACTATCATACCTAATCAGCTCAATTATTTCATATGAATCTTATTCTGCGCCCGGGAAAGCCGGAAGATGCCCAGGCATGCGGTGTTATTTGCTACAAGGCGTTTAAAGCCATTGCGGATGCACACCATTTTCCACCGGATTTTCCGGAAACAGAAATGGCTGTTGGCCTAATGAACTTTGCTTTTTCCAGCCCGGGAATATATTCTGCGGTCGCTGAGGCGAACGGGGAAATCGTCGGCAGCAATTTTCTGTGGGAGAGTCGTTTTGTTGGAGGAGTGGGCCCTATAACCGTGAACCCAACCTGCCAGAATGCTGCAGTGGGCAGAAAACTGATGGAACGGGTTCTTCACCGGGCAGAAAATCTCAAACTGGCGAGCGTGCGATTGGTCCAGGCTGCTTATCATAGCCGGTCGTTATCACTCTACACAAAACTGGGATTTGATGTACAGGAACCTCTTTCTGTCGTACAGGGCGCTGCACTTAACATAAGTTTTCCTGGTTATCATGTTCGCGCGGGCAATGACGCAGATCTGGATTCCTGCAACCAGTTATGTTATGAGATACATGGTCATGACCGCAGTCCTGAACTGGCAGGTGCTGTCAAAACAGGAACATTATCTGTTGTAGAGTACGACGGAATGATTACCGGATATACGACCCAGGTTGGTTTTCTGGGGCATACGATAGCATCAACGAACACCGGGCTGAAAGCACTGATTGGCGCATCTGCTATTTTTTCAGGCCCGGGATTTCTGCTTCCATCGCGTAATGCAGACGTGCTGCGCTGGTGTTTACAAAACGGCTTGCGTATTATTATGCCGATGACGTTAATGAGTAAAGGATTGTATAACGATCCGGCCGGTGCTTTTCTTCCGTCTGTTCTATATTAAAGTCTCGAAAGCTATTTTGCTTATAATCAGGATATAGATGTACATCCGCTTTATCCCTATAAAGATTTTCCTAATAAACAATTTTCCAATTCAATCTGAATGGAGGGCTTTATGAGTTAATAATGAATTTAACGAAAATAATTTCAGATCCATAAAATTTACCGGGGGAACAATTGATGGTTATTGGTCTGCGCTGATGATGAAAGGATAATTGTTCATCTGAGATAATCATTTGATTATATATTGTCAGCGGCTTCGTTACTCGCAGGCTTATTGTTGCCAGGCTAATGGTTTATACTTAGTTCCAATTATTCAGTCCCTTGCATATATTCGTAAAGTCATCCGAGAGATATGAAAGGACTGAAAATATTTCTTTATGTAGTTATAAGTCTGTTGCTGATTGCAGGTTTGTACTCCAAAATCCAAGGCACAGAATTTGGCTATTTTTCCACATCAGGAGATAAAAATGGTGTAAACCATAGTTTCTCGATTATTTTGACTGGCAATAGGATATTGGCTTTCACTTTAATATTAGCAATCCCCTTAATAATTATTTTGTCAAATAAAAAGGGTAGGCGCTAATCCAAAAATTCTTACTATCCAATTAGTCTAATGTGTGTCGGATAACAAAGTGAAATGAAAATATTATTTATTCTCTTACTTTCTTTTACTGGATATAATTCCCAGGGGCAAATTAAAGTCAGCTATACATTTCGAGATGCCTGTAATGACAGTCTGATTAAAATACCCTATGTGCTATTTCAACCAGGCAATTCAAAAAGTTATCGTTTACCTATGAAAAATCTGATTCTTGACAGCCCTGGTGTGTATACATTCGGCGCGAGTATTTGCAGAAATGGTGAGGATATGATATTTACAATGGAAAAATTTTACAGCACAGGTAAAACATATGCTGATACCAATTTTATTCCCAGACTCTTACCTTGGGACTACTTCGGCATGAATGAAGGATATAATGTCTTTTATTTTTGCGGTTCAAGGGCATCCGGATTAATAAAAGATTATTATCAGAACGGAGTTATCAGAATGGAAGGGAGTTTTTTAAATGGCGTCCCGAAGAGCGATTTTAAATATTATAATGTAAATGGAAGGCTTGTAAAAAAAGAAATATATAGATCAGGACAATTTATTGAAATAAAATTTTATAATAAACAAGACAAAATCGATTACTACTGATCGGTTGATAATTTTAACACCGCTTCAATTTTCTACTAAAAATCACGATGACATTTGAACAAAAGAAAATATACATCATTAGTCTAAGTATTGAAAATATAAATACGTAAAAAGCAAGTGTGGCTGGACTCTCGAACGCTTTTTCATCAACCGAATTCAGTGATTTCACCCTGTGGGATTACACCTGTCAGATGTATATTGAAACTACACTGATCAATGAGGAGGATTTCATAAGACCGCAGGTACTGGTTTTGAATTGTAATTACAAAGTAATAACTTTGTTTCATGAAAACCAATTTAATCCAGATAGGTAATTCCAAAGGGATAAGAATTCCTAAATCACTTATTGAACAGTATCAACTAAGTGGAGAAATCGAATTAATTCCTTCCAAAAGCGGGTTGCTCATAACATCTTCATCGAAGCCCCGAGATGGATGGGAAGATGTATTTAAAAATTCAGCGCCAGTCCAACAGGACTCTGATGGAATAGGGTGGCGAACCGTTTCAAACAAGTTTGATAAAGAAGAATGGTCATGGTAGTACGTCGTTTTGAAGTCTGGCTGGTCAATCTTGATCCTGCAATTGGTAAGGAAATAAAAAAAACCAGACCATGTCTGATCATCTCTCCGGACGAAACAAATAAATATTTAGACACGATTGTCGGAGCACCGATGACGACTATTATTCGCAACTATCCTACCCGCATACGTTGTGTCTTTCAAAGGAAAAACGGCCAGGTCGCCATTGATCAAATCAGATACCTTGATAAAACCCGGTTAATAAAAAAATTAGGTACTCTGCATGAGCAGTTTTGCAAGGTGGTTTGTAAAACTCTTTTAGAATATTTCGCTTTTGAATGAGAATGATGTGGTAATACCGGGACGTTAATAAAGAAAATCAGCGACAGTACCCGGGAGAAAATTAAAATGACGTAGAAATACTCGGCCCACCCCTGGGCAAAATTATTGTCATCTGTTACTCATTTCGTAACTTAATATAAACTCTTATATTCTGCTACCCACCACTATTATTTTTCATTTAAAACAACAAGGAGGTTATTATGAAATTCATGGTAACATGGCGGTTACACGCCGACAAAAGACAAGCTGCTCTGGCTGCCTTTGCCCAGATGACAGCGGCAGACGATAAAAGGGATATGGGTGACAAAATTAAACTCATTGGCCGCTGGCATGATTTCAGCAGAGGCGGCGGCGTTGCTGTCTATGAGTGCGATGATGCAAAGGCAATCGCACACTGGGTACTTAACTGGAGCAGTTTTATGGATCTTGAAACGACTCCTGTTTTAGATGATGCCGAGGCCAGAGAAGTTGGTAAAAACAGGATGGCCGGAACGGCGTGATCAAAATGAAACGGTGCTTTTAAAATTCAAATTCATCTTTCAGCAATTTACCGTACAGAGCTTCTCCCGGAGATGATTAAAATTCTCCGGAATGAGACTTTGATATAACCGGTCGGCCTTTCGTGGGCCGAACCGGCTGTTATCACTATTTTATATTAATACCGCTGCACAACCCGGTACAGAAAACGTTCCGGCTCACCGATTACACCACCTTCGACTCTCCTTTTTTTAATTGCATCTGATTTATAATAGGCAAAGGCTTTGGCAGTATCCGTAATGGCCGTTACCAGCACGATTTTTTTATCATTATCGAGATTATGGCCATAAGCCCTGGTGGCTATGCCGTTATCCAATCTTTCCTGTTTACCCGCTTCAAATGCTATTTGCCATGCAGACCAGTCTTTAACCATATACGTTGTTCTGGCCCGGAGATCTGTAGAAATTGTAGCGGTATCCTGGAAGACCATCGTGGTAAGGGTCATTGTGGGCGTGCCTGTCACGCCTCCCTTTTGCATCGCTTTTTTCAGTCCGGGATCTTTGGCAAATGCTTTTGCCTTGGCAGTATCATCTACTTTCACAGCCACCAAAACCATATTGGAATCCTTCAAACCGCGGCCAATGACATAACTATGCATGCCATATGCCAACCGGACAGAATCATGTGCATCATAGGAAGCTTTCCATTTCGCATAATTGGCCACTTTGTGTGTTACTACCAGCATATTTTGCGGTGTTGTAACAGTAGTTACTTTCGGTGTAACTACGGCTGCGGTTGTGTCAGTCGCAGTAGAGTCTGTGCTGGCCTTCTTTTCTGTTCCTCCTCCGGAGCAGGAAACCAGTAAGAATACCATAGAATAAAAAAGCAAGCCGGAAAATCTGGATTGTTTCATTGATTTTGATTTAGATGCGTGATAAATAATTAGCTAATCAGGGCCGGCAGTTTGTTACAAGAGGTAGGAGCAGTGCGGATTCGTGACGGGTTCCGGATGGTATTAAAATGGAAGTAAAAATACATGTCCTAAACGGGATATGGATACCTGAAAATGGATTTTTTTTATTCTTCAGGACCCGGTCTGAATTTCATGGATATATTTCGGATATCTGACCGGCCTGTACAGCGACTCTGGATCGAATGGCAATTACACGGCCATTGACCCTTGAGGCTATGGCCGGGAAACTGAATGACCGGTCTGTATCCGGGCTGCAATTTATATTTGTACCCGGATCTGCATCCACAAGCTTTTACATGATGTTATTTGTCAGAAGATTAAAAAAAGCAATTAAAACACTGATTTCAAAGGATACCATTTTAGATATCCCAATAGACGGGATTTTTAAAATGGCCGGTGAATCCAATATTAAAACCTTTGTTCAGATAGGATCCAATGATGGAAAGAAAAATGATCCCCTGCATCCCTATATCAGGAAAAATGGCTGGAAAGGAATCCTGGTGGAGCCGGACTTAGCTAATTTCAAAAAACTGGTGAATAATTACAGCCAGGCGGGAGGGCTCATTTTTGAAAATCTGGGGATAGGCCCGGTAAGGGGCGAAATGCTATTCTACAGATTAGCAAATATTACCGAACTGGACCCCGGCTGGTTTGATCAGGTGGGTTCATTTGACAGGGAAACTTTTATAAAAAATATTAATTACGGACAGGATCTGGAAAAAAGAATGATCGCTGAACCTTTACCCGTCATAACATTTGAGGACCTTCTTCAAAAAAATAATTTCCGGAAGGTGGATCTGTTGCATACCGACACAGAAGGGTTTGACTACAAAATCCTCCGGTCAATCAATTTTGCAGAACACGATATCAGAATAGTGCTTTTTGAAGGGGAATGGATGACGCAATATGAACTCAGGGAACTCATTCAATATTTAAGGAAATACAATTATAGCATCTTCAGATGTGGCGTTGACTATGCGGGCGTTAAGGTGTGACGGTAGACGGTTGGCGGTTGGCGGTTGGCGGTTGATCGTTGACCGATGACCGATGACCGATGATGGTTGACGGTTGGCGGTTGACGGTTGGCGGATTATGAGAAAGAAGAAAAGCCCCGGCGGACAATTGAAAATATATGCCTCAGCTTATCACCATTGATCAGCGCCTGCCCCAATCTCCTGGTTGCCTGCAAATATTTTTTCTTCGCAATGCTTGTTTTTGCTGATTCTGCGAGTTCAGTTGCCATACGCTTCCGTGCTATTTTTGCCAGTGCTTTTTCCGGGCGGGAGCGAATGAAATGTTCGTACATAGCGGCGGTACGATCATGACCCTCCTCAAACGCATTCGTTGCGCGTCCCTCGTGTTCCCTGATACGAACTAATAAATCAGGCACAGCCAATACTTCTGATTTTAAAGCTAACCTGAGTACCAATTCGTAATCTTCACGGTAGATCAGTTTTGCATCCTGATTGAATCCACCGGCTTCCTCGAAGAGAGTTCGTTCAAGCATTAATGTGCCGATGGTTACGGATGCTTCTGTGGTAAGCACTTCTTTAATGATCCATCCTGAAATCGGACGAAATTGTCCCGCTTTGTTGGGAATTGTTTGCATCTCATCATTCATTAACTCAAACCCTCCATACCCCCAACGCTTTCCTTCCTGGAGCAGGAAAAATAATTGTATTTCCAGTTTTTGCGGAATCCATATATCGTCAGAATCCAGGAATGCCAGCCATTTCCCGGATCCCTCATGAACCCCGATGTTGCGCAACAATGCTATATTCCCAGCATGCGGTTTTGTCAACAGTTTGATCCGGGGATCATCTATTGTATTGATTGTTGCAGGTGTGCCATCATCCGACCCATCATCCACAATAATCAATTCCCAATTCCTGTATGTTTGTGCGATAACAGATGCGATGGCCTGTTGAACAAGAGCAAGACGGTTGTAAGTAGGAATTACCACAGTGACCAGTGGGTTGGAAGATATACTTTGCAAGACAGTGCTTTCGTAAATTTACACAATTCCGACCGGCTCTTCCGTCCGGTTCTTCATTCCTGATCAACCATCAAAATAAGAAAACACCGACAGATAGTCATCTTTATAGATCTGGAATACTTTTTAGCGGTTATTATTTCTAAACGACTGCTATGAAAGGGTGGATCAAATTCGTCGATTGTTTATTCGTTTCCATAGCCGTCATAGATTTTTATGATTCACTGGTTTTGTATCCGGCGATCATTATACCTGCTCTGTCCCATTTTCAACCCACGCTCTTTTTTTTCAATCAACTACTGGGCATCGTCTGTTTATTATTTGCGCTCATCTATCCTTTTCTCTGGCATCGTCAGGAAATCAAAGGCAGGGCGGATTCCGCACTTCGTCACGCCTGGTTCACTGGAATCATCCGTTATTGGCTGGCCGTGGAAATATTCAACTACGGATTTGCCAAAATCCTGGGTTCG
>Ga0206913_1022_pt1 | contig 43280 bp, 42 predicted proteins | sample Alteio_BWOrgHeat_72_FD_152942 | JGI IMG/M metagenome (GOLD analysis project Ga0206913, IMG submission 152942) | Enriched cells from forest soil in Barre Woods Harvard Forest LTER site, Petersham, Massachusetts, United States -... | ecosystem: Environmental > Terrestrial > Soil > Temperate forest >... | reverse complement strand
TCCAGCCGGAACGGGCGTCTGTGATGTTTACCTGATGACAAATCCCCACGAAGTAAAAAAATATGTCAACAGGAGGCCGGCTGCCAGTTTTCTGATGAATGACTCCCGTGAACATTATGTTTCAGGCGCTGTCATGGTAAAAGATTTTCTCGATGGTTCCTGCTTTCTGGTCTTTCGGAATCCCGGGTCCTCCCGCGGTGTGCATGTCAATATTGAAGTCACGGCTATTGTATTGTCGTCGACAGTCGGTAGCAGTATGGCGATGCAATAAATGGAGAACACGAAAGGATCAATAAATAGTTATTTCTGCGCGGATTTCCAAACAGGCATGTAGTCATACGTCGGGTAAAACTCTGTGTTGAAAGCGCCCCAGGCGCCTTTCTCAATCGACAAATTCAGTGTCCGAAGTTCCGAGGCAGGAATTTTAACCGTGACCACCTGTCCAATACCCATCATCACATACCAGGAAACAACACGTGCGGATTTTGGCGGAAATAATTCACCAAAATGGTTTTTCTTCTGAATCATCTGTAACGAGTCGAGATTTTTATCCTCCTGATGTTTGAGGAAAATCGTAATCATGATCGAGTCCTGCGATTGCTGTGCATGTGCACTGCCGCCCAGTATTAAACTGATGATTAGGATGACGAACGGTTTCATGCTTTCAGAATTGCCAAATCCGTGCCATGGCTGGCACGATATTCAACGTAACTTTTAATAGATGAAAAGGATTCTTGCCATAATAATCATTATTACCGCGGGGTGTTCGGATCATAAAAATAAAATGAAGGATGCATCACATCACACCGGAACGGAATCTGCGATAAGCAACCTGGTTGATAGTTTTAAATATGCTTATGGATCAGCGACATCCACTACGGCTAAAGATGCTGTCATGTCAATCTATAAGGTAAAAACGGAAAAGTTTCTGTTAAAGCATTATCTCAATCATATACGTGTTCATGTTGATTCCGTAATCATAAACCATCTGACAATCGATACTAGGTTCCATGCGGGAAAAAATCTGAAGTTTACATCATCTACTGAATTTCGCAAGCCCATGCCCAAAGCGGAAGATTCCCTTTACCATTTCATGAAAAGTTTAAAGCAGGGCACCGATACGAATATCGATTTTATGTATATCGGGAAATTTGAATTGCATCGTCCTGATGATTCTCTACACCCCACTTTGATTGTGAACGCCTATCCCCTGTCCTATCAGGTTCATGGACGCTGATCTCTTATAATGAGAACAGCCACCCAGGGGTGGCCGTCCAATAATACTTTTCGTACAGATCAAACTTTGCTTCGGATTTTCTCAGGATTCGGTTGGTTTTTTCGAATTTGGATTCTTCGTTTTCCAGGGATCAGGATTTAGGCGTTCGGTTTTGGATTTAGGACTTTGGGCTTTGGCTTTTTATAAGGATTTAGGGGTTCAATTTATTTTCAGATTTCAAAGGATTCAGTTTTAGGTTTTGAGCTTTCATAAGATCATTCGCGCGCTTCAACAATACAAAGATGCAACGGATTCCATCCTTCCCATAACCTATTCGGCGAAGCGTCAAAAAGCTTCGATTTTCGGTTTTAAATGATCGTTTTTCAGATTTACCGGCGACGAATGCCGGATGCTCTGCAATCGCCGATCAGGGTGATTGAGATTACCGGTTAATATCAATTCGTGCAGCAGTTGCTCATCGTCACTGTGTAAATTTGCCTGAAATACGGTCGGTCATTTCTCAAAAAATAAAATGTAAACAATGACAAACCTCACCTTCATATCGCCTTTTTTTATTGTTTCAAATGTAAAGACTTCGGTTTCATTTTATACCGACAAACTCGGATTCCAGGTCCGTCATATCGGTCCGGATAATGATCCTTATTGGGCGATTGTTGGCCGCGACAATATTTCCATTATGCTGAAGGCTATTGCTCCTGATATAAAACCGGTCCCTAATCCTACACGCCATGAATGGGCTCCCTGGGATGCATACATTTCTACTGCAGAACCAGATGCGTTGTTTGAAGAATACCAGTCAAATGGTGTTTTATTTAAAAAGCCTATCCATGACAATACTGATAATCTTAGGGGTTTTGAATTGGCAGATGCCGACGGGTATGTTTTATTTTTCGGACGTCCTAATCCATAGCAATCAATTTATCAGTTTCCCGTTAACCAAACGAGTTTTAGGCATTAGTTTTTCGGCTCGACTACGTTTTCGCCACTTCCCTTATTTCAATATTTCCATCAAAATTAAAAATTGGACAGCTCTTTGAAATTTCAATGGCCTGCCGCAGGTTATCGGCCTTGATTTTGATATAACCGCCGATCATCTCATTATTTGCGGCATAAGGTCCTGCAATAACCTGTTTGCCTTTACCCTGGACAAAGGCTGCATCATTTCTTGTTACACGATCACCTCCGCCATATATTCCTTTTTTTGTAAGTTCCTCCGTCCAGTTTTTCCAATTCATCAATACCTGTTGCAATTGTTCGGGTTGAGCTTGTGAAAAATCGAGACCGCCTCTGAAGAAGAATAAATACTCTTTCATAAAATAGTGATTGATTTAATAGTTTGGGCTATCAATTCTTATGCCTTTTAATGATGCATTTCCAGTCTTCCAGTCTTCCACACTTTCTTAATGGTGAATGATGCTCGATTTGCACTTATTCTTTCCAAAGTACGTCTGTATCTCGCTTGTATCCCGCTTGTAAGTCGCTTGTATATCGTCCGGGCCCTGCCGGCCGTTTCAAACCGTGTTTGTCTCTGCTTTCTCTTAAGGCGCCAGGCCCCCTTTTTTAAACTGCGGACGCATAAATTGTAATAGTTACTACTTTAGCTTACGAAAAATAAACGATAGATAACGGTTGATCTTACACTTAAATTTGAATCGGCAGCTGAACAACAAACTCAGCGAATTCTCCTTCCTTCGTTTCCACTTTAATTTCTCCTCCATGTACTTTAATGATATCATAACTCAATGACAAACCCAATCCCGTTCCTTGCCCGATGGGCTTTGTCGTAAAAAGGGCTGGTAGATTTTATCAATGACTTTTTGTGGGATCCCATTACCATTGTCTTTAACCCTGATTTCAACCATACCATTATTCTTCTTCGTGGTTACTGATATCGTCGGCTCGTAGCTTTCTGGTTGCAGCTTTTTCATTTCAGAAACCGCATATAAAGCATTATTGCAAAGGTTAAGTAGGACGCGGCCTATTACCTGACGGACAATATTTATTTTACCAATACTTACGTCAAAATTAGTATTCAGGGTAGCATTAAAAGCATTGTCCCTGGTATGTGGTTAAGACGCTGGCGACGGATACGATTTAAATATCAGCACAACCATTCAGCAAACTATGCTGACTAGCAGTGTGAATGTTTCGCCAAATGCGGTTCATCTCAGTATCCGGATTAGCAGCCCCCAATCCGCAACACGGATAAAGATCATTTACCACCTGCCTGGCTGCAGTTGACAGCTTTCGACTTGTAAGAGTAATATCTTTTAACAACAAGGACGGGATAGAACGATTATTTAAACATTCTTGCCATGAATTTTGTGCCACTTCATAAAACAGCTGCCTGGCATCCTCCATTTTCTTCGATGCATTTTCCAGATGCGGCTGGATATAGTCGATTTCCTTCTGCCTGAATAATATTGCGCACAGATCGAGAAAGCGCACGCCCATGCCGGAAATGTTGACGGCTAGTGTCGTTTCAGCAAAGGCAAGAAAGGGATATTGATAAACTGGCTGCGGAAGCATCGCATATTGGCCGTCAATATGAAAGCCCCTGTTTTTCTTTATCCGGAGCCTCGATACTTCAAATGAGTGACTGCCGGTGGCAATCATCCCCATGCTGTTCCAGTTTTCATGCACCTTGACTTCATCTCTTAAAAATAAGAAGGGTTGAATCACCTGATTTCCGCCAGCTGCCACCACACAATTCGCAGTAAATGCTGTAGCATAATCAGCTCCTGTTGCGTAGTCCCAAATTCCTGTTATCTCATAACCGTCTTCCACCATCTTTGCAATACCGGCGGCCTTTCCGCTTCCTGCGATGCAGGTTGCATGAATATTGAAAACGTCTGAAATAATTTCCGGTTCAAGAAATCCAATAAACCATCCGGCCCCACCGCAAAGTGTCACGGTCCACCCAACAGAGCCGTCCGTCCATGCCAGGGCTTCTTCCAATCGCAATGCTTCAGGCAGGCTGAGTTCAAGACCGCCATATATTTTCGGCACAAATAGTTCAAACCATTTTTGCTCATGAATTATTCTTAATTGCGAAGGATGCAATTGCTTTAATTTTTCTGCTTCATGGGCTGTTTTCCTAATGATATCGACCAACTCTTCCGGGATAAATTCAGATGGATGGGAAATAGTATTCATACTAAAGACAGTTTTCCCTGACTAATTATTTTTCGCCATTCGAAATATCCGAAAACGGCAACCACAAATAAAAACAAAGTAAGCGCTGCAAAAAGCGGCAACTTTTTATAGACTAATAGTGGAAAAGCAAATAGATTTGATATGTTGAGTAATATCCAGTTTTCAATTTTTCGTTTGGCAAGCAGCCACATACCTGCCCAGGCAGTCGCACTAACCCATGCGTCCCAGACCGGAACGGAAGAGTTAGTAAAATATTTCAACAGGATAAAAAGCAGGAAGAAACCACCAGCCACAATCCATATGACCCTGATCCATTCCCTGCGAGTACAATAAGTGATCTCTACGGGAGGTTGGTTTTTCTTTTTTATCCAATACCACCAGCCATAGATACTCATGGCTACATAATATCCGTTCAGCAGGCTTTCAGCAAAAAGGCCGGCAAGTAATAAAATGTAGATCGATAATAATGTGCCGGCGATACCTGTTGGATACAGCCATATTTTATTGGATTTCGCCAGTAATACTTCTGCGACGCCTAAAATAACAGCCAGCCATTGCAACGCATCCGTGCCTTTCATTTGATGCAGAAGCAAATCCCCCCACTCATGTAAACTCATATTTTATCTTTTGTTCCTACGCCGGCATTATCCGGATCAGGTATATGAAAGAAGTCTTTGAATTTTCTTTCAATGGGTATATTCTCAGCCTTTTTTCATCGGGAATACAACCACGTTTGCATTCTCCCCGAAAGGCACCCCTTTGTATTAAAAAATAAAGATAAACAGTTTGATTTACCCGATTGCCATTATGCGCCACTTTTCCAATCTGTTCAATGATTGTTTAAAAAATAGTCGCTCATACATTAGTTAACCCATATTTTTCCAGTACATCCTTCGGCACGCCTTCCCATTTCCCCGGAGAATTTCCCTTATAGCCCAGGTCCTGGATACCTATTTTGCTGGTGAAGAAACCGATGGCGGTTAGATCACGCATTTTGTTGAAGAATGCTACGCCGGGTTTCATTATGGGGGTCGCTTTCGCCGGGTAAGCGATTTCATTGAGCAATTCTGTTTGTTGTTGCAGACTGCAATCTTTAAATCCGTTATTATACCGGTTCATGCATTGGAGGTTCAGCCAGTGCAGACCACCTCTCATGAGTAACTGGTGTTCCGGCTCATCTTTTACAATGAATTCAATAAAATCCGGCACTCCGGCATCCGATGCAGATCCACTGTGTTCATCTTTGGGAATGATAAGGTCGGCCAGTACAGTGATGGCTGCCATTTCAACGGGATCAAAAAACTTTTTGGCTTGCAAAGATTTGTCACGGATGATTTCAAATTCCTGTCTCCCGGTTTTATCAGCAACGGTTTCTTTCGCAGCCTTTGTATTCTCCGTATCTGTTTTACAGGAAGCGAGCAAAGCAGATGCCGATAAGGTTCCGATGCCCAGTGTTTTTAAACTTTCCCTTCTGTTCATGATGAGAATTGATAAGATTAAACATTCTGTTTTTTGCGCTGGTCAATCAGATATTCTGCGGTACGCATGGACAAAGCCAGAATTGTCCATGTTGGATTTTTTTCAGACTGTTGTGTAAATACGGATCCATCGGTAACAAAAAGGTTTTTGCAATCATGGGCCTGGCCCCATTTATTAAGGGGAGCCTTTTTCGGATCGTTTCCCATACGAACTGTGCCCACTTCATGAATTCCCTTGCCCGGTTTATCCAGTCCATAATTTGTTTCCGGGCCTGCAGGAGGAACCAGGGAAATGGCGCCCATTTCTTTTACGATGGCCTGACCTGTTTCCACCATATGACGGGCCTGATAAATTTCATCCGAATTCCATTTATATCTGAATTTCAAAACGGGGATCCCATATTTATCAACGACTGCCGGATCTATCTCACAGTAATTATCTTCCCTCGCAGTGGACACGCCATGACAGCCTACTCCCGCCATGGTTCCATAAAAGCGACGGTAATCATTTTTTAATGATTCACCATAACCACCTCCGTCCTTCATCTTTCCATCCGCTCCCGGCAGGAATCCATTGAGGAAGGGAACAATAGAGCCTTCGAATCCAAAATAACCGCCATAGCCCGGCATCCACATACCACCGAATATTTCGAGATGATATCCCCGGGGGAAATCCAGTTTCTTATTGTCAAGCCACCAGGGCGCATACAAATGAAGACTGCCAACACCATCTTCATTAAAACGTTTTCTGTCTATGAGCTGCGGAAGTATGCCTACACCACCACCTTGTGTAGAATCATGCAGGTATTTTCCAACGACATTGCTGCTGTTGGCTAGACCGTTTGGATGGCGTGCAGATTTTGAATTCAACAGAATCCTTGCGGACTCACAAGTACTGGCAGCCAGGATGACTGTTTTTGCATTGACCTGATATTCCTGCATATCCAGCCTTCCCACATAAGAAACTCCATTTGCCAGGCCCTGATCGTCCGTTAATATTTCACGAACAATGGCATCTGTGATGACAGTCAGATTTCCAGTTTTGATGGCAGGTATTACGAGACAGGAAGAGGCAGAGAAATCACCGTAGATTTTACAACTGCGGTTGCACTGTCCGCAAAAGAAACAGGCTTTTCTGTCAGCATTTCCAGGGAGCGCTTCAGTCAGCACAGAACCACGTCCCGCAATGACTTTAATGCCCAGACCGGTGGCCGCTTTTTTAACGAACAATTCATTGAGACGTGGTTTGGGTGGCGGAAGAAATATGCCATCCGGATCATTCTCCAGACCTTCCATCGAACCATACACCCCGATCAGCCGGTCTACTTTGTCGTAGTAAGGTTTTATTTCATTGTATTCGATGGGCCAGTCGTCACCCACACCGTAATTGCTTTTGCATTTAAAATCTTTGGGACCCATGCGCAAAGAAATTCTTGACCAGTGATTAGTTCTCCCGCCGAGCATTCGGGATCGGAACCACTGAAATTCAGATCCGTCTTTTTGGGTGTACGGCTCCCCTTCCATTTTCCAGCCTCCGTAGGCCGCATCAAAATCCCCCATGGGCCTGGTAGCATTTCCACCCCGCCTCGGAGAATCGTAGGACCATTTTAATTGCTGTGAATCGACTGCGGGATCAAAAAACGGTCCGGCTTCCAGCATCAGCACTTTAATACCCGCGTGGGCAAGAACATAACCCGCCATGCCACCGCCTGCACCCGAACCGATAATGACGACATCATAAACAGTTGAAGATTTTTTTATCTGCATGATTGAAGGATTATCAGAATGAGAGATCAGGCTTCGCTGCCCGCTTTTTCAACCAGGGCCTTTGTCGCTGTAACCCCTGCATAGTCATCCAGGTACCGGCTGTCTTTATTATACGATTTCATTAAGCCGCCTTCATATTCAATACTGACCCATCCCGTGTATCCGGATTTTTTTATGATCTTAAACATCCTGTAAAAATCCGTTTCCAGATCATTACCGTTATTATCGAAGAGATGGGTTTTTGCATGAACGCCCTTTGCAAAAGGCATGATTTCCGTGATGCCCAGATACCGGTCATATTCTTCCAGGCATTTTGTTTTCATATACCCCGCGATATCATAGGTTTCCGGTTTGGTGCGGTTAATACAAAAGTTTCCAAAATCAGCCAGAGTACCACCGTGCGGATTATTTAACTCTTTCATGACACCTGCCAGCCAGGCACCATTGCAGGATATGCCCACATGATTTTCCACAATCACATCTGTTTGTTGTTTCTTCCCATATTCTATCAGACGACCCAGGCTGTCAACGGCTGCCTTGGCAACATCCTTCGGATTGCCTTCTCCTTCCACGTTCACCCGGATCATGGGACAACCCAATGCTGCCGCGGCGTCCATCCATTTATAATGGTTCTCCACGGCTTTGAGACGTTTTGTCTCATCGAGATCACCCAACACGCCTTCCCCATCTACCATGATGCGGAGATTATAACTTCCTGCGTCTGCAGCGCGTTTTTTTAGTTCATTTAAATAGGTTTGGTCCCTGGCTTTGTCAGCAAAAAACATCGAACAATAATCCAGTCCACGGATATCCAGTTCCTTTGACTTGGCAGCGAAGTCAAGCGGATCGAGTGTCTTGTTCCAGAACTCAGTGGCAAAAGAGAATTGTGATATCGCTATCTGAAAAAATAGTTCTTTACTGCTGTTTCCGTATAAAAATGCAGGTAATGATGAAGCCAGACCCATGCCGGTTACTGCTGCTGACGTGTTACGGATGAAATTTCTCCTGTTCATATGCATCGTTAAAGTTTTTTTGATTTCGGTCTATTTAGTGATAACTACTAAATGAAGGTATCCATAATATTTCTATTTTGTAATATTTACTAAATAAATTTTTTATAACCCCGGTCTGACTATTTTTGCACAATGTATACTCAGGCAGAAATCAAAGATTTTATATTAAACGGCCACCTGCATTATGTACCGCATGTGTCCATCGACTGTGCCATTTTCGGATATCACGGGCAACAGCTAAAGATCCTGTTAATCAAAAATAAGTTTATCAAAGGCTGGTGCCTGCCGGGTGGATATATAAAACGAACGGAAACTTTGGTAAAAGCGGCTAACCGGATTGTAAAAGAACGGACAGGTATTGGTAACCTGTTTTTACAACAGTTCAAGACCTTTGGTGATCCTGACCGGGCAAAAACTAAAGACTTCGATGAAGAAAAATGGTTTGAAAAAACCGGCATACGTATAACGAAAAAAAACTGGCTGATCGATCAGACTATTTCTGTTGGTTTTTACTCTATTACGGATTTTGAAAAATCAGTCCCCAAGCCCGATCTCATGTCGGATGAATGTAAATGGTTTGATATTGACCACGTTCCCAGGGTAGAATTCGATCATAAAGAAATGATCAGGGAGGCACTCCAAACCATGCGTATACATTTATATCATTATCCGATCGGTTATAATATGCTGCCTGAAAAGTTTACACTGTCTGAAATTCACTGTTTGTATGAAACACTACTGGGGAAAAAACTGGACATCAGCAATTTCCCTAAAAAGCTGATCACCCTGGGACTATTAAAAAAGCTAAGTGAAAAGCGAAGCATTGGCGCACATCGCGCTCCTCACTTATACAAATTCGAAAAGGCGGCTTATGATAAAGCGTTGAAAGAAGGGGTGGTTTTGAGTTGACCATCTCAATTTGCGTCATTTATATATCCGACCTCAACATCCTGCGAATCCTCCAACATCCATTCAGCAGTTCAGTCCCTCAAGGAAGAGAACTGGAAGTCATCAAACAGATTAAAGCCGGGCATTCCTCCAAAGAAATCAGCGTAGCACTTGACATTTCAATCAAAACGGTAGAGGTACACCTTCATAATATTTAAAAAGCTCCACGTAAAAAATGCGGTTTCACTGGTTCATTCGATGAAAAAAGTGCAGTTCAGATTTGAGTTATTCTATATAACTACAAAATCAGAGTCCCCTCCTATTTTACGAAGTTGTTTAATAACATTTTACTAACAAGCGAGTATGTAAATGACATACATTTTACCAACACGATAAATAAATATTATTTTTGGATCCATATTTATCCCTCAAACCAGCCAGTCACTTGCCCGTTGTTTTCTAAGATTGATAGGCGTTGTCTCACTCCAAATTTATCAGCAATGCAAGCCCAGGACCCAAAGGCAGAGATCGCTGCATTAGAGATTGAATGTTTTCATTATAAAAGACTTTTAGCCACAGCTATTTCGGACAATGTGGAATTATTAAAAACGAAGATTATCTACAGGAAGTTGAAAGCGATAAACAAAAGATTAGAGCAATTAAGAAAACTGGAAGCGAAAAAATAACGAAATCACTGCCTGGTATTTCATATACATACCATATTTCCTATGGTATTTACAAAAAAGCCTTACTACATTAGAGCAGAAAGTCCGTCGGGTACGGATTGTAAAATGCTGTCTGCTAATATCATTTTTGGTGATCCTTATAAAATATCGTAAAAATACGTTAGCACAATTTTTGATGGTATTTAAGATTCTTAAATACACTAACTTCTGATGCTTACCGACTTAAAAGACCTGGAATTATCCGCACTTTATGATTTGTTAGCTGACTACACATCAAAATATACTCTTATGATGAGGTGGGGAGGCGTATCTGATGGATTTGATGAATGCAGAGACGTCATACTACGACTTCAAAACGAAATTGATTCCAGAAAACCTCCAATGGATACGCAAGAGAATAAAGATTTAGATGACGGGATAGAATTAGTCCCTGCGATTGCCTGATGGATCTCTGTTATTTTAAAGAGCATATTCACTGGTATAATGTTGATAGTGTATTATTTGTCTGATCATTGATAGCACCGAAAACAACAGCAAAAAATTTTTGGCATACAAATGGTATATTTTGAGGGGAAGTTGCGCCTGCTATTCATCGTAGTACATCTTTGAGGTTGATAATTGATGTATTACTCAAAATTATCGGTCATGCAAACCTCGGAATTAAAAACAGATATTGCTTCCTTACAGTATCAATTTGAACACTACAACGATTTACTTGACAAGGCCATTAGTAAGAATGTAAAGTTTACAATCAAAAAAATCATTTACCGGAAACTGAAAGAAATTTCAGAAAGGCTAAATAAAATCCGGGGGCTCTGGGAAGCCTGAGTTAATTCCCCATAAACCTTTCTTCCTGCAAAATAGAAACACCTCCCTTAGGGTGCAAGCGCCCATATGTTATCCAGATAAAGCATAGTTATCATACCCGGTATATTTTCATCTTCCCTTCATCTTGGGGTTCTATGTTTGTTCCTGTTATTTATTCATCAACTCTAAAAAAACTTTATGAAAACGAATCTATTAATGGCAACGGCCATGTTATTATCAGCTGCCAGCTTTGGCCAGCAGGCTGATACTAAAACCACTCAGTCAGAAACCGTACAGGCAGCAACAATTAAAAATGGAAGCGATGCCAGTGTACAGGCATATACAAACACGGGGATAAAATCCGAGGCTGTGGACCATTCCGTTACTTCGGCAAAAAAGAAGGTTAAAAAGACGGGTTCTTCCGTCGAAAAAAAGGCAAAATCGGCTATTGATAAAAACCAGGGGGCAACAGAAGGAAATACCAGCGCCCATGCCTCTTTACAGGCCAATTCGGGCGCAAATGCAGGCTCCGGGAACAATAAACTAAGCCAGGATGCGTCTTTAAATACGGGGCTAAAAGCCTCTTCTGCAGATGCAAAAAAACAGGCAGAAGTGCTCAGCGGAGAAGCAAAGGCAACCGGGTATACTAAAACAAACGAATCCCTGAAAACTACTGCCAGCATGAAAAATGAGGCAGACAAAAGCATAGCGGAAACAGCCGGTAAAACGAAAACGGATATGAATAAAGCGGAAACAACTGCAAAAACCAGTGTGGGCGCAGGCTCTTCAACAACTGTTAAAGCAGCCGGCGGTATTAAACAATCCATAAAACCGCGGCCGGTTTCGGTTAAGGTGCACAATCAGATTAAAACAAATGCCGGGTTAAAAATTAAATAAAAAAAGACAACAGGTTTTCAGAAAGACAGCTGAAAACCTGTTGATTCAAATTCAGTCAAAAAATGATATCGGGGAATTGGTCTTTCAAAATATTGTTGCTTGGATCGGTTTTACTTACAGCGGAGGCATCTTTAGCTGATAAAGGCAAACCGATACTTGTATCCATTTTGAAAAAGGACGTAGAGACGGTGGGTTCCATGTGCGATTCCCTGCCTCAGAATAAAACAGTCCAGGAAAATACGACTGAAAATAAACAGCCGGCTGTTATCAAGGAGGTTCCGAAATCAAAAAAGCAGGCAGTACCCATCAGTGTCCCATCTACTGTAAAGACCATAAAACCAATAAAAGTGATTAAACCAACGATCATAAAACCTACTATAAAAATACATTAGAGAAAAAAATTATCCCTTATGAAACTAATCATCCTTCTGATCTCTGCAGGCTTATGGAGCCTGCATTGCTCAGGACAAACGGATAGCACCGGAGCGGATACGACGGATAGTCTGGCAAAAAAATCCACCCTCACACTGGGGGCTACCTATTGCAACAATGCGGACTACTATGGGCAGAAAGCTGAAGAAAACATTCCCTATGTAGCGGCGTCGGCCACCTATCGCTTTCGTTCCGGCATCTATTTTTCGGGCCTCGCGTACAGACTCTTGAAGGATACCATTAACACAGTGTCAGCAGAGAATCTCAGAGCCGGATTTGAATTCACTATTAGTAAAAGGCTCTCAGCGGACATTAGTTACAGTCATACATTCTACCCTTCCTATTCACCTCTGTTACAGGCTTCCAATCCGGACAATGTCAGCGCCACCCTGACCTATGAAAACTTTCTAAGTTCCAAATTAACTGCAGACTACGCCTTTGGGAAATCCAACGACTTCTTTGCTACAGCGGGAACGGGCAAACAGATTAATCTGGGTCATCTCACAGAAAAGGATATTATTACCATCACACCGACGGTAGCTGTTACCGCAGGCACGCAGCATTTTTATCAAACCTATCTGATTGAAAAAAAACTACAGGACAGCCTGTTGGGAATAATTTTGCCTCCACTGACCGGCCAGCAGAATTCTGAGGTTTCCCAGACAGTCACAACCACACAGTTTAGTATATTATCATACAATTTTAATTGTCCGCTCGCCTATAGCAGGGCCGGGTATATGATTGAAATAAATTATCAGCTTTCCCTCCTGAGTAATAAAGCAGAAAGCGGACCGGGACAGTTGAATTCATTTTTCAGTGCAAGTTTTTATTATCAATTCTGAAGATCATGAACGTACTGATTGTAGAAGACGAAAAATCCATGGCGCTGGAAATGGAGTTTTTTTTAAAAAAGGCCGGATACCTGTGTGATCTGGCCTTTACCGGAAAGCAGGCCCGTCAAATAATGTCAGATCATCCTTTTGATTTTATATTGCTGGATCTCGGACTCCCCGATCTGGACGGCCTGGAAGTCTTGAAGGATGCCAAAAAAAATTGTCCGGAGGCTTCTTATATCATTCTTACTGCGCGGGGAGATTTGGAAGACCGGATAAAAGGCCTGGATTTGGGAGCGGACGATTATCTCCCGAAGCCGTTCTCATTACTTGAATTGCAATCCAGGATGCAGGCCATATCACGCAGAAAATCCGGGCTGAACGATTCAGTTGCGCCGCTGGGTGATTTTATCATAGATCTGAATAAACGCATGGTCCTGTTTAATGGGGAGGAGATTGAATTGTCGCGCAGGGAATTCGACCTGCTGAGTTATCTGATGCTGCATAAAAACAGGCCGCTTACCCGCGCTCAACTCAGCGACCATGTCTGGGGAGATTTTTCAGACGATGACTATGACTCTAATTTTATTGATGTACATATAAAAAATATCAGGAAAAAAATGATGGCATTCGCCTCCGTGGACTGGCTGCAGACTGTTCGCGGAACCGGCTATAAAATTAAAATCTGAACGTGAAGCTCTTAAGTAAAATAACCCTCTACACCACACTATCAAAAACAGTCATCGTTCTGCTTTTTATATGGCTTCTGCCAGGCATCGTGAAAGACGTTACTTCCCAATACACCAATCACAATCTTCAGGAACAAAAAAAGAAGGTATTGGATAATATCCAGAAAAGGGGCATTGACTACTATTTTGAAGGCGATTCCAGTTATGGAAGTTATACCCTTTTGAAAGAGGAATTCATAGCACTGGAATCTTCCAATGGCCATGCCCCCGTTGATACCATATTCACGGATAGCCGGATAGTGGAAAACGATACCTTAACCTACAGGCTGCTGGATTATACATTTGAATACAAAAATAAAAACTACCTGCTGGAAATAGGTAAGACGGTTTCTACGATCGATCAGTACAATCGCCCGTTGCAAAAAGTTGCATTATACACATTGGCAGGGTTAATTTTTTTCACACTCATTCTCGATCTGTTGTTTACCCGTCTCTTACTCCGGCCTTTGAATCTGATTATAACTTCCAAAATTCTGAATAGAAAATTTCCCTTTAAAGAAACTATTTCGCCGGTAAAAACCTCCACTACCGACTTTAAATATCTTGACCAATCATTGACCAACCTCGCTTCCAAGATTAAGGAAACATTTGAAAAGGAACGGGAATTTACATCCAATGCTTCCCATGAACTGATGACGCCCATAAGCATTCTTCAGAATAAAATGGAGAATGTGATGATGGATCAGGAACTTAGTGAAACTTCCCGGGAAAAAGTGGTCAGTATGCTGACTATCCTGAACCGGTTGAAAAAAATTGTACGATCTCTTTTATTGATTTCACGTATTGAAAATGACCAGTATGTGAAAACAGATCAGATAAAACCGTATGTGCTGCTGGAAGAAGTAGTGAATGAACTAAAAGATCGTATTGAATTACGAAAAATCCGTATTGTGCAATCGCTTTCCCATTCCATTGTACTGACGCGTGTCAACCGGGATCTGATTTTTCAGCTCATCTATAACCTGATAAACAATGCAATCAGATATAATCAGGAAGAAGGAGAGATTGAAATCACAGATCAGATTATTCAGGGGAAATCATATATTATTCATATAAAGGATGCGGGAATTGGTATTCCCGCACATGAACTGGAAACCATATTCGACCGGTTTAAAAAAGCGGGTAGGAAAGCAGACGAAGGATACGGATTAGGACTTTCCATCGTTAAAAGCATTGCTCAATATCACGATATAAGGATCGCCGTTCAATCTCAATACGGTAAGGGCAGTACTTTTAGTATCCATTTCCCTTACGGAAATTAGCCAGTACAAGTTGAATTAATATAACAGCTGCATAATGGAGAAAAGGATTCTGGATTAGGAAATGAAATTAAAAAAGCCCTATCACGGTTTAGCAATAAGGCTGGTTTTGCATAGGCTTCTATGGTCGGGTAAAATTATTTCACTTTTTTATTTCTTATTTTTTAGTTTTTCAAGCCTGTCTTTTATTTCTTCTATTTCGTGAATGATCACTTTTGCCTTTTGAAATACTTCATTTTTATTAAGAAACGTTTCCAATAAGATTTCTTTTTGAGCTAATTCCAGTTCTAATGCTTCTATTTCAGATGGACGGTCCTGGGATTGCATTGCTGATAAATTCAGAGTGACATAACACTTATCAGTCTTGCATAAAGATGTACGGAAACTTACTTAGGAAAAAGGTTTAGGGGAACCATATTGAGCTTAACTCACTGAAAATACAAATTATTTTTGATTGAAATATAAAAACTTTTGCCATCGTTAATAGTGTTTTGATTGTAAATTAATCCAGTCTATTAACTACTAATTTGTCAGTGCGTCAAATCGGCATCAAATGAAAATCAGGTAGTCTCCTCGTCAAAGAATACTACCTGCTTATTCATTCTCAGGTGCCCGGAACAGGAATCATCCTATCGACATAAACATTTGATTATCAAATGATTACACTAACATATCTATTGGGAGTAACAATACAGTAACGAAGATGTCAATTAATATTGACTTTCGCTTACCGAAAATAAGTATTCAAGCCCAGCGCGGTTTTCATCATTTCGAGATACATTCGAGGTACATAATCCCCCAAAGATTTTGTTAAACCAAATTATTTGTTTGCCAGCCCTTTTAGTTTTATAAAATCAACATATATCCCGCGATAATCAATCGAGGGATTATCTTTTGTAAGCCTTTCAAAGTCGAGGCAAAAAGCATTTGAGGCTGATTTAAGTTCAAAATATCCTGTGGAGAACACGACTACTTGGGTATGAAGTTTTTCATTTTCCACCTTAAGTATCGCGCTATCTTTCCTGACCGCATTAAGGTCAACCGCTAATTTCTGCTTGCCGGTTAATTCTGCATATTTTTTCTCTTTTTCATCCTGAACGACAATAATTTGCCTTTTCAAATCTTTCTCTACATCTGTAAGTGAATCTATACGCAGGTTTAAAATATTTGTTGAGTCCCTAATCTTGTTCTTATATTTTTCAAATGTCGTTTTATTAAAGCTTAAACTATCCTGCTGATTTTGTATCCGCTTACCGCTAACATCAAAAACATTTGCTGATACAAGTATTTGAGCAGTGAGCATAACTGAAATAAGGGCGATAGTGGCAGGTGCAAAAGTTATATAGATCTTGTGAATACGATGCGCCCACGAAAATTCCTTTTTATTTTCGATCCGCAGTTTTTGAATTTCAAGTCTCTTTTTTTCATCATCTAATGAATCCTCCATCTTGTAATCTTTTTAGGGGTTATCAAATATATAAAAAAGTTAACGCCCGTGTCTGTTTGTAATGGGAACCTTACAACCCCTACAAGCAGCGCTCCGGGCGCTTGGAAGAACAGGGGAATCGTGGACAGGATACAAATCAATTCAAGCCTCCAGAATATTCAAATAAATGGAAACCCTTATCTCGCATAAAAATTTCCGGCTATACCCAGGTAGGAATACGAACCGGATTGTTCATTCTCGTCTATCCATTCTTCAGAAAAGAAAGAGAATATAAAATAGTTCGAGGTTCTTCTATAAACCGTTCCTTTAGGATCTCCAGGACGACGAGCGAAGTTTCTAAAATCACTTATAGATGGATTCAAAAAGACAAGTAAGATCAAAATAGACCCGACAATTATAAGCGACCATCTTAATGCCCGGTTACGCATTGGAATTCTATTGACACGGCGAAGATAAATAATCACCCGTAGTAAAGCTCTATCCAGTTTCCGAGAGCATAAACTAAAACCGGATCTTGTCTGGGCATCTCCCAACCTTCAGAAGTATAGTTGATTACTCCTCTGAATCTTAGTTCCCAACATACTAAAAATGTTCCTGGCACACTTGTAATATGTCTCAGCTGATTTGACAAGAGATACCCCTCCAGGGATTTTTTGTTATAGAAAATCATAAAAAGAATATCCCAACCCGTTCCGGCATCCGGGTACATTCCTCGTTCTCTTGCGACCCTTTCTTCGAGAGTTATACATGCAATAGAACGTTTCTTAAAGGGGTCGAAAGGCTTTAGACAAAGCCAAATATTTTAGCAATATCAATTTTCGAAAAATGCTTCCTTTGCAATGCATTAATGGAATTGACCGCAAAGCCCAGGAGGGCAAAAAAAATAGCTACAGGCTTAATCTCACTCTTCATTTACAAAATAATTTTCGATGGTCGTTTGATCGTTTAATATTTCGATATGTATCTCATTCTTAGTAATCACATCAATAAATTTATTGTAGGAATAGCAGATTTTTTTAGTCAAGGCGGATATATCTGGAAATACAACTGACACGTTTGTTTTATTCAAGTGCTTCAAAGAGTTCTTTATTTAATTTTGTTCAGTTACAATATAGCTTGTGCATAATCATGATCCGCTTATTTGAATCTTATTAAGGACAAAAGTTTTTTCTTACGGTAATATTTTAAACACAGGGATTTTGGCTTCTTTGGCAATTAAAAGAATTCTGACTTGAATTGATTCTGATATTTTCATCCCTAATATCATCTCTTTTAACTGATCGTTATGCGTAAGCTTTATCGGACAGATGACTCCATTTATAATTAATATATTTTTATATTAGGATTTTGGAAATTGTTCAATTGGAAAATGGAGTGTATCAATTTAAAACCGCAATCTTTTATTACACATCTTCTTAACCTAACCCAAATGTGGCTGCTTTAACAGCTTCCAATGCTTTAATAGAAGCAGCCAAGGTTTGTAGGACGGTAAAAATAGACTGAGTATTAGTTAAAATTGACTGAATATCGTCTAGGGCGCTGTCGGCGCTTCCTTTGTGTCCTTGTATAAAATTTAATAAATCTTTTGAGTGATCGTAAATATCCCCTATACTTTCACCTGATTTTTTTGCATTGCCCAATATTTCAATGATGTCCGTTTCCATATTTTTTGCATCATTTGCTAGATCCTCTATATTAGTTTTCAGCTCCTTACTGCTTCCCAATAAATCATTGATATGGCCATTCAATTCGTCGGAATGCTGGTGCAGGTTGTTGGTAATATTTGTAACCTCCGTTCCATTTTCTTTTAATGAATTGATATCGCTTATCAAAACATCTGCGGCTTGCTGTACCTTGTTGATATCGTCGTTCAGTACATGCGTTTGCGTGTTTAAATCTTGGGTATTATTTAATGTGTTTTGTGTTTGCTCATAGGTATTCTTCGTTTCGCTGGTAAGGTTTTCTGAAGTGGTATTAAAAGTAGTGATTGAATTGGTGATCTCTGTGCTTCTCGTATGCAACGCTTGAATATTCTGTAGAATTGAGTCTGTCTGTGTCTTTAACTGCTGTGTGTGTTCGTGCAATTGTACGGATTGATTCTCTAATTCTGCAGCATGGTCATGTAACTGACCAATATGAACCTCTAACTGTCCGGTATGCTCGTGTAACTGGCCAGTATGGTTGTGCAGCTGCAATACATGTTCAGCCATTTCGCTTGTATGGTCGTGCAGCTGTGATGTATGGTCGTGCAGCTGTGATGTATGGTCGTGCAGCTGCGCCGTATGGTCGTGCAGCTGTGATGTATGGTCGTGCAGCTGTGATGTATGGTCGTGCAGCTGTGATGTATGGTCGTGCAGCTGCGCTGTATGGTCGTGTAAATGGCTGGTTTGATCGTGCAGTTGTCCAGTCTGGTCAATCAGCAGACCGGTATGGTCGTGAATTTGAGTAGCATGATTATTAAGGTTACTGATAATATCGTGCAGCTGATTAGTTTCTTCTTTCAGGTGTTGTGTCTGACCAAGTAAGGTGCTGGTTTCCTGGTTAAGATGTTGGGTTCGATCACGAAAAACTTGCGCCTCCTCATGCAAACCATGTGTTTGATCATGAAATGCACGTGATTCTTCATTTAAATGTTGGGTTTGATCGTGCAGTGTTCGGCCTTCCTCCTGTAGACTATGCGACTGGTCTCGAAATGTATGACTTTCCTCGCTTAGCTGTTGTGCCTGATCGTGAAAAGACTTTGTTTTTTCTGTTAGTTGTTGCGCTTCGCTATGAAAATGGTGCATGTCATTTTGCAGTATATCACTTTGTTTATGTAGGACCGCCGAGCTGTCAGATAATGCAAGCGCTTGTAGCGCAAAAGCTTCAGTTGATATCATAAATTTATCATTTGAATGTTTTTCAGTTTAATTGATCTCCACGACGGCTTTGAAGAATATAAAATTTTTACAAAAAGTGTCATTAAACGCGCAAATATGGCCGATGTATTTTTTTTGGTATTCTATGGCTTCCTCAACAGATGCGACATGGTCTTTAATAATGTTTTTCAAGTAATCATAATTGTTAATTTTATTCCCGAATACAACCTCCGGTTGATTAGCAATTTTTAATTCTTCCTGATATACAACTTTGCCATTTGGGCTTAAGCTATTTATTATCTGCCAAACTTCTAGTTTGGTCCTTAACTGGTTTGAATTAAAGATGTACCTGAATTCCTTTTTCATAGCCTCGGAAGGCTGATCAATACAATAAAAATCTATCACACTTAAATACTTGGCGCCCGATATTGCCATTACTTTTTTTAACTGGGTCGTAAAGCCCAGCATATCACTTTCCTTAATATAACTGAAAATACTTTCCAACATCATCAAGTATATTTCCGGTGTCGCGTTGTGCCAATCTGTCAAAGCGTCATAAAATAATATTTCACGATTGGCGCCAAAGCGTTTTTTTGCCTTTTCAATAAGTTGGGCATTTACATCGTAACCATATAATTTTTTGAATCCCATTTTTTGTAAAAAGAAAAGTGATAGGCCGTTACCGCTACCGAAATCAAGAATGCCCGATTCTTTAGAAATTCCGGGAACATTTCTAGTTACTTTGTAAGTTGCCAGCAAACCGCCGGGATGAAAGCAAATACCAGGATTCATAAGCATGAACAGGTTATAATCCAATAGTTCGGTCACAATCATATTCATTTTATTAGGGCACTAACAATGCAGCTTCCACTGCTTCTGCAGCGGTTTGTATTGCCTGAATGGCTTCCATAACAGAATGCGCTGTGTCATATACAGACTTAATGTCACCCACAATGTTTTCTGCATTACTTTTGTTTTCAGAAATTGCATCGAATACATGTTTTGCATTGCTGAATACATCTTCAATATTCGACACAAAGTTTTTAGCATTATTCAACAAGTCCGTAATGTTGGTGTGCAGCTGTTTTGAGTCATCCAGGACGCCAGCAATATTTTCTTTCAAATCTTTGCTTTCTCCAAATAATCCCTCAATGTGATCTTTTAGCTGATTAGACGTTTGTTCCAGGCTATGGATATTCTCTACCAATTGTTGGCCATTTTGCTTGAGGCCTTCTATATCCTGTTGTAATTGATGAGAAGTAGCGTTGACCGTTTGTGTATCAGCTTGCAAGGCATGTGTCTGCTGATTGGCGTTCTGTGTATCAATCAGGAGTTGGTGGCTTTCGGTGTTATATTGCTGTGTTTCCTTGGTAAGCCCTTCGGACGTTGTATTTAATTCGGTAATGGCAGAAGTCAGTTGCTCACTCTGATCGTGCAGGGTTTGCGTCTGATCATGTAGGGATGAGGTTTGGTCGTGCAGTTGCAGGGTATTGTTGGCCAGCTGTATAATGTGATCATGTAATTGCACAGAATGGTCATGCATTTCTCCCGTGTGTGTATGCAGCTCATTGGTATGATCGTGAAGCTGATTCGTATGATCCATCAGCTGGTTGGTATGGTCGTGCAATTGGCTTGTGTGATCGTGTAATTGTGCAGTGTGATCATGCAATTGCGCGGTGTGATCATGCAACTGACCGGTTTGGTCGTTCAGTTGGGTGGTATGATCATGTAATTGTGCGGCATGATCGTGTAGTTGGCTAGTATGGTCATGCAATTGCGATGTTTGATCGTGCAGTTGATTGGCATGGTCGTGCAATTGACCCGTGTGATCGTGTAATTGAGATAGGTGATCATGCATGTGACCGGCATCTTCAGATGCATGCTGGGTCTGATCATGAAGTACTTGAGCTTCGTCATGAAACTGTTGTGTCTGGTCATGGAGTGTTTGCGATTCATCATGCAGTTGTTGTGTCTGGTCATGGAGCGTTTGCGATTCATTGTGCAGGTTTTGTGTTTCATCGTGAATTGTTTGCGATGCATCGTGCAGGTGCTGCGCCTGATCATGAAAAGCATGTGACTCGTCGTGTAAATGTTGTGTCTGATCACGAAATACTTTGATTTCTTCAGTAAGCTCATGAGCATGATCGTAAAATTGCTGCATCTCCCCTTGTAATTTTTCAGATTGGGCTTGCAGTTCTTTGTTTTCGTTAGTTAATACATCGGCTTCCTGGTGCATTTCCTCAAGAGATTTTGTCGCCATAACATTTAATTTTTATTATTTAAATTTCTTTTTAATTCAAATCTTAAAGTGGTTTTTCCAAGTCGAATGGAATCTCCGTTATTTAACCACGCAGGGTTACCCCTGTATACATACCTGTTATTAACCAACAGGTCTTTATTATCTGAAACGTTCTCGATATTATATGCCTGTAACTTTTTTGTTATTTTGCAATGGGTAGGAGAGATTTGATCCGATGTATCAAATGCCAGGGCTACCTGTGATTCTTTTCCATTTGAACCAATAAGCACATATCCGAGATCTGAACGGTTAAGCCATTTGCTTATGTAAAATGGCTTGTCTGAATTGTAGTTGCCGCTGACTACTTTCAGATAACAGTCTTCAAGTTTATTGATCACGATTGATAGTACCATGGACAAGGCGCCACCCAAGAACATTTTTGCAACGATGTCGGAAACCGATCTATAACCGGGTGGAATAACCAGTGGAAGTATTTCTACAAGCATACCCCCAATAATGCCACCGATGGCGCCACCTATAATGGCATTTTTATAATTCATGTCACTTACTAATGCAAGTAAAGAAGCAACGGTTACCCCAAATATGACCCAAATTAAAATGGAACTTAAATATGGGATGTTGAAATAGCGTTGAGTAAATGAGAATATAAGGACGTTTATTATAAGACAGGCAATCCCTGTAAGTACCGGTATAAAGAGAACTGGTTTTATCAGATTTTTAAAGCCCTTATGAAAACGGTTTTTGAATATACCAATACTCATGGAGATGAAAAAGCCTAGAAAAAGTCCGCTTAACCCAAATGATATTGTTGACTTACTGATAAAAGCCGATTTTTCAAAAGAACTGAAAAAGGAAAAGGTCAGTATTTTATCAATAAACAATTTGGTGGCCAACCCGGCAATGATGCCACCTGTGGCGCCTGCAAGTCCGTTGCCAATAGCATCTACTTTAAATGGATTTTTAATTAGGTTAAGAACACCTGATATCTCTTGTTTGCCTTCTTTGCATTTTCCCCTTGCATACATGACGCATGAATTGTTGTTATCTTTCCAGCATTCGGCATGTATTTTATGAGCGCATTTATTTACGATAATATCTCCTGTTACAAAAGGGTTACTACAATAAGAACACGTTTCGGAACCATCCGATGGGTTATTATATATTATGAAATATTTTGACTTAAACGAAGACGTGTAAAAAGCTGGGTATATAAGCAATGCTGCAAACGCAATCAAAAGAAATATACACACCGGAATGACAATGTATAAGAACTTAGAGATGGAATGGGTTTCCGGGTTATCGTTGTTTGGCCAGATACGAACAAATTCTTTTATGTTAAAGGGATCAGCATAAGAATACTCTTTCTGGTTATCATCTTCTCTGAATATCTGACCTTCAATAACAGAACTTAATTTGAAAATTCGCTTTTCTCCCTTAAAAACCTTGTTTTCCGGCGCATAGCGGATAACATATTTTGATTTGGCTTCTTTGGCTATCTGATTAAAAATATCGTTAAGACCGGAAACATTAGCCGTAAAGACTTTATCGGTAGCGTTAGGTGTATGGTCGCAGACTGCAGTTAGAAATTTTTGATCTGCTTCAACTCCATAGGCTATGGGATATATGGCAATGGACTTATCTATTGATTTTAATGCATTCAATACCTTTTCTTGACCAAACCCGTCAGTTAAATGTCTTTCTACAGCCAGAGGCTTTTTTTTATGCAAATACTTTGTCTCGTTTATGTCAAATCGTCCATCCGTAAACAAGATAAATACTTTCTTGCCTGTAAAGTCCTTCAGGGCTGGAATTACATCTTCATTGTTTAAATATTCGGTACCAATCTCTAACGCGCCATACAGATCTGTATCATATGTTGTCTCGTTTTCATTTTTTTTGTCAAAGAGATTCTTGAATTCAGCAAAACTGTACTCTTTACCACCTGGTTGTATATCGGTAAAAACGTATTCCTCCGGCTCTCCGTCAAGGTTTAATTTGTATTGTGGAAGCGAAACATAGCTATCAAAAGTACCAAAGTACAAAGGGCTCTTTGTTGCCTTAGCTAGACGGAGAAGTTTTTTAAACGAAATGAATACTTCCTCCAACATTTGCGTGGACATGGAGCCGCTTCTGTCAAGATAAACCAATATAATATTTTTCTCCTGATAGGAAGATGTTTTGCTCGTCGGATTTGAACTAATGTTTTCAGATATTCCATCATTCACATCAACTGACAGAACCTGTAAATGAGCATCATCTATATCATAGGTTCGTCCATTGACTACTTCTTTCACATGAAGACCGCTGCGAAACAAATCAATTTTATCGCGCAATTCCGGATCGTTAGGAAGATCAAAATATACATTTATATAGCCGCTGTCTTCTGCGGGAACAATCTGGTTAATTGTTATCTCTTTCTTATTTTGTAAGGTTTGGCAAAAAAGTAAAGAAGGTTCCAATACTAGCAATGACCAAACAAGTAAAAGACCTTTATAATTCATAACTTATTATTTGACATAAATTAAATTAGTCCAGCTTTTAAAATTGGTTTCATTTTTATCCTTGCTATTGTTTATTTCTTTCTCTGTAAGTTTATAGCTAAATACGCCAGTTTTAAATTCGTCATAACTTTCAATTACAATTGCAATCTGGTAAGGAAAAGGGAATGCCTGCAGATGTGTTTTTAGATCAGGTTCGGAAAGAAATATCCCGTGACCGGGGTGTGTATGCAACCAACCAACTTTCAGGCTTCCGGGTGTGTTGTTCAAATAATCCAGCTCATCAACGCTTATTTGAGCACTGAAAGTAATCGTAAAATTATCTTGGTAATTGGGCGTTCCATCTTTAATAAATTTGTCAATAATTACATCCAGTTTTTTTGCATCAGAGACATTCGTTTGAATTCTGCCCATCAGGAATCCCCCCACTTCAGGCGCAGGCCTCGTTTTGACCGAATCAAATAAAAGCAGAAAAACATCCCTTGCGGCCTCCTCGCTGATATACACGATTGCTACAGAGGTATTAGTAAAATACTGATCGAGGTTGATTAATTCTTTATGGCCATCTAATAAAACTGGCGAAAGATTGCTAGCGGTTTGTTTTTTGTCAACCTGTAGGAGGGCAAAATCGTCCAAAAAGGTTATCTGCGCATCAGCCGGTATATTTTCGTCGGCCACGCCGTTATTAAAATTTTGGTTGTGGTCAGGATTGCTTGTGGTAATGCTCTTTTTTTTATTAAAATAAACATAAGCAATTCTAGCTATCACCAATATTCCAATTAGTAGACAGGTATAAAAAATATATTGGTATATATTTGAACTGGTAGTTGTTGGAATGTCAACCGCGGCAGGAATTTCGGCTGCTTTTCTGCAGGTAGGGTTATCAAATTTTATATTTCTAAAATTGCTGGCATCGGTAAAATACTTTTTTTTGTTGGTAAGAATAGTTATAGTAAACAGCAGCTCGAATTTGTCTATTGGCTTAAATATACAAATAAAGGAATTGTTGGCTTTATTATAATGGATTGATTCAACTGTTATACTAAAATTTGTTAGAGTATTTCCTCCCTGTTTAATTTCTACATCTTTTTTGGTAAGGGCATGTATTTCATTTGCCAGAAACACGGCCTTTAGGAATAGGCACTCTCCGTCATGAACAGTGTCAGCATATATTTTTTCAAAATTTCTATTAACTGGTGAATCTGCCGCATGTTGTGGAGTGCCTCGTGTGTCGGAAGTTATATTTTGGTTGTTTTTTTCTATCTGCGATTTTTTCGCCACAGTGTTTGCTTCTTTATTCTCTTTTTCTTGAAATGTAATTGAAACATCTTTTCTTAGTGATGTATATCTTTTGCCGTCATAGTTGACTACAAGTTTAAATTCATAGTCATCATTATCTGAAGTCCTGTTAGCCAGTTTAAAGGTGATCAGGATGGCATTATCTGGCTCACTGGGGTCGACGTGATATTTTGACGCACAGAAATTAAGAGTGTTACTTGAAATTTGATAGACAGTTATCTTTTCAATTTTTGAAATGTTAAATTTTTTTGGCAAGTGAGTAAGCCGCACGTTTATACCATTCTTTGTTTCTTTAAAACTATCAGCGTCGAAAATAAATTTTCTGTTGCCGTTTCCTAATGATGAGAAACATGTAAGACAACAAAGTGTAGCTAAGAATAGCAAAATTTTAGTCATACGACTGATTAAAATATTTTGAGGAATCCGCAGTTAGTTCAATATATAAGGTTCCCTTTGTTTCCGTTCTCACTTCCAGTATGTCCAAGTCAGGAACGCCGATAGATTTTAAACTGAATTTATCTAGTGGTGTTTGTGCGGTTAAAACCGTTGTTTTTTCCTTTATAAAGATCCTGTTGTGTAAGTGATCGCTGTCACAGTCGCGCATCTTCTTCTTGTCAAGATATTGGGCGAGGCCTGATTCTTTCACCAGTGTCTTAAAAGTTTTGCCGTCTATTTCTCGTTGTACTTTTGTAACCACAGGATTTCTTAAAACTACTTCATAGTTGATATTATCTGTCTCACGGGCAATATAATCTTTCAGTTGAGATATCGTAGATGCAGATGAAAGGTTTGTCATCTGAATATATTCCATCCTTTTATGGCTTTCGCTGTCAGCTTTTATTTCTGTTCCCTCGGTAAGAAAGAATTCATTTTTTCTCAGGTCAAACCTGAATTCGAAGCCGGCTAGTAATTGCTCATCATATCCGTGAATAATTTTTAGGGCTTCAGACACCTGCACAGCGCCAATTATAGAAGCAGATATAGGCGTGGTAGGGGTACTACCTTCTTCAAAAAAAGTTCTTGCTATATCAGGACAGCCCAAGCGGAATCGTATATTTTTCCAGGCAAAATCGCTGAGCTCAGACTCATAATCATTTACGCCTGGTTTATATACAGTACAGATTCCTTCTGCATCAAGTATACCGCAGTTTATCCAGGATTTATTGAGCCAGTAACAATAGCGGTTGATCATCAATCTACCAAAGCGGCTGTCAATACAGCAAATGACTGCATCCATTTGTCTGAAAACACCCAAGCCAATATCGTATACTATATCAGCATTGCGGGCGATGATATTGCAATCTGGGTTTATTTCATTGGCACGTTTTGCAGCTACAATAGATTTGTATGATTTTTTTTTAGTGTCCCTTTCGCGAAAGAGAACAGCACGGGTTAAGTTGGATTTTTCAATGTTGTCAAAATCAACTATATAAATATTGCCAACTCCAAAAAGTGCGAGGTTTTTTATTACTTCATTTCCAACGGCACCCGCACCGATCACCATTACTTTTGCGTGACGGATCTTCTCAAAATTGAGAGTCTTAATCATTTCCAGTCTGGTGTACCTACCGTCTGCAGCAATATCTGAAGGTTCTGGAGTTTGAATAAACACTTATTATTCTTTTAATTTCAAACAAATTGAAAGAAATCTACTGAATGTTAAATAAGTCGGCAATTCTAAGAAGCCATTCCTGTGGGTAAACGCGATTCAAACATGAAACGATTATGGAACAATATTTAAGCTGCAATTATTGTAGATCGCACGATCAGTTGATCACCATTTTGAACTCCGGCATCTTTAAGCGACTTGGTCGTGATTTTTTTGCCCAAACTAGCTTCTCTTTTTCCTGCCACAAGTTCATATACTATAGGATTGCCACTGTCATCGGTGCGATTTAATTTTCCGCGGTCAATCATTGCTTTAATAATCTGATCCCCAGTAATGGAGTCGGGGAGTTCCATCTCATGTTTGGCATTATTTGAAGAATCGAAAAGTGTAAGTTTTATAGTTGCCATAACTTAAGGTTTAAGGTTTATAAAAATATGATTCCAGGCGGCTCAGTATCAGTGATATGTTGCAAAATATCAGTATCGGAAACTGTAAGGATACGCGGTAGACACAAAAAATTATAAGATTCCTCCACCAAGTCAGAAACTTCGTTATGGCCAGCGTCCGTAAATGCAATGACGTTTCTGAAGTAAGATTCTTTTATAATTCTAAAATCTACTTTGGATGGCAACGGATTGGGATAACGCAAGTGGCTAATTGCGTCTTGGGTATTCATTACCGGACTAGTCATAAAAATAATTAAAGTATACTAACGGACATCTCTTTCTTCTTGTCCATGTAATTATTGAGGATCTTAAAATCAGCTACTACTTTGGATTGCTTTAACAAAGCAAAATTAGTAGTTTCATTATAAATATAATTGACCTCCGCCTTTTTGCCACTGAAGTTCTCGACTGCTTCAACCCGGATCTTCCGGTCTCCTCCTAAGAAAAATCGCAGACTGAGCGTCAGATTTTCGCCGAAATCCATTTCATTAGATATAACGATAATAACACGTAAAAATATATTTTCCAAATTTTCTTTCCCTTTCTCAATGATTTCAAAATAAATTCTGTCTTGCTGTATAAAACGGCCCTGTACGATGGCGCTGTAATAAGCCGGAATTTTGAGGTTTTTGTCAAATAATTTAACCCTACCTTTTGAGTCATTTTTTTGGTCGTAAATGGTTATGTAATAATCTTTTCCAACAAGGCTGGCCGTTTCGTTTATTTTTATTTTCGATTCGTAAAAACTGCTTAAATTATAAAGTGCAGGGGAGATAAAATCTTTTAACCCGTCTATTGCCTCGCACGTGATATCTACCGGAGATATGCGGTTAATTTGTTGCTCAGCCATCTGCTTTATATAATTTGATTGAAAAATGTCGTTATAAATTACCATACGTGGCAGTTTGGAAGTAACACTTTTAGTTATTTGTCGCAAGAAAAAGTCAATCTCTCCGGTAATAGCTTCAGTAGGCAAATTGTTGTTGAAATTTATAAAATGGATGCAATTGTTAATTTCTACCGGAATGCAGAAGTTGTTTGCGGCGGCGCGGTTTCCAAAGAAGACCATTATATCCGAAAAGGCATTGTCCAGTCTTAATTCATCTATCTGGCTCAATTTTACCTTTTGCAGCCCTAATGATGAAAGAATAAGCCCGATGATTTTCTTCTTAAAGTTACCTGTGCCATAATCTAATATTCCAGCAAGATGATTTATTCCATTGTCTGATTTGATTAAAAATGTCTGCTCAAAAAAACTGACACTTGTGATGCTATCAAAAATACTTTTCGGCTGTCGGGTATCGAGCGACAAATAATCCAACAAGTTTTCAAACGATAAAATTTCATATGGAATGTCTGAATTGAAAAGTAGGTAAGACTCCCTAATAAAACGCTCTATTACATCACTAAAACGGACCGTTGGTATAAATAGAATGCGATCGATCTCGGTAAAATTGGAAACGTAGTAAGCGTCAAAAACTATTTTTTTGATTAGCAACGCAAAGCAGGATTGGTTAGATACATAATTTGTTGAAAAAAATGGATTTTCAAAAAAGACCTGCAAAAAATTCCTTTCATAATAATTGAGGTTAGTACTATTTTCAGAATAGTCTTTAAGAGGTTGTATATTTCCGTTGATACCTAATGCAATACAGTTTGCATATCTTCCTAAAGCTGCATAATTTTCATTGATGTGGATAGCACAGGGATAGGTAACACTCGATCTGTCGTTAATATCATAGACTGGCATAGTATCATTAGTTAACGAATCGGTTAGAAAAGAGTTTATCTTTTCCGCATCAATAAATATGCTCAGTAGTTTCATAATGTGGTTTGAATTTGGTAAGGCTTGTAAAAATTAATAACCAGAATTCAAGCGAAGGATTTCGAAGGTTGTATTTATTTACAAAGCGTTTTTACTGCAGCTGTATTTGTTTCTTTTGCCCCTAGTAGGCCGAATAGCTTTAAGATCTAAATTTCTGAAATTCATCAATCTTTGCGCGGTTCACCTTCTTAAATGCTTCAAGTTCCAGTAATTTTACCTTTAAATATTTGTTGTTGTTTGAATTTTCTCCGGTACGCAACATATATTCTTGGTCTCGTTCATCAGAATAACTCTTAACAAGATCTAGTGCTCTTATTAAGTCATTTTGCAAATCGGTAAAGGATTCGTTTACAAAATCCTTGATATTTTTGTTTACGCCTTGTAAAATCCTTTTCGTGTTAGATTTAAGTTCATTTTTAATATTTCTTAAGTTCCTTTCCTCTTCATCGGCTGCATATTTTTTCAGGGACTCTTGGTATTCAATATACGACAGTGCCATCAATATAACGGCTATTACCATTCCAATTGAAGATCCTCTGCCGATAAACCTGGTAGGAGTTGTTTCAATCAGATCAATTTGATCTGTGTTTAAGATGTCAGGTGGTTCTGAATTTTCATCTTTTAGCGTGCCATATCCTTCTGCAAAGTAAAGAACCTTTCCCAGCAGGGTAGGTTTAATTTCCCGCCATTCGGTCACAGGCGTTGTATGTGTTAAATCTTTACTTTCACCTTTAGGATGGGTATATAGTACATTTCTTGACTTAAAAGAAGGATTGAGAAAGTTCAGCATCATCACAAAAATCAACAATTGAAATGCTCCTTCGCGTAATGACTTTATTTTAGGATAAACACCCACTTTACCGATATATGATATCTCAGATATATAATCGCTTACAATACTTTTATCAAAACCAAGCCGGCTTAGTTTTCTGTTGAGATTAATCTCCACCGCTGTTGTTGATAGTTCAACTAAGTTCTTTTTTACTAAGTCTCTGTTAATATCAATGTAAATACTTGTAAACACATTTTTAATATCGGGCACAATTTTTTGGTTGAATTCTCTATCGAGTGAATTGTCAACTTCTGATTGAAATTTTGGGATTTCTGTTTGGTTTAATAATACTTCTTTAACATCTTTTTTGTGGGAATTTTGTATCACAAGCGAAGATTCTGTGAGGTTTTCTATCGCTTCGTTAAGTCGTTTAACTAGCATTCCGGTATCCGAATTGTAATATTCATCTACCCTTGCATTTGTTCTTTTTTGAAAATCTGCCGCAGTATCTTTAATATATCTTTCCAATACAGATTTCGTAGACAGAAAAGAACTGTTTGATGAACTGCTTAGTGAGGGTTTGTTCGCCGATATTACTTTTAGCGTTGCTTCAAGATTCAAAATATCCAGGTCAATTTCTCCATCAATTTTAAACAGCAATGCAATGAATTTTTGCCACAAAACGGCAATCATTGTATTTGTGTAACCGATAGTATTTTGTTCTGTTATGTGTCGTAAAAAACGATTGGTCAATTCTTTATTGTATAAATCGGTATCTTTTACCTGAATTATTTGAAAAGGGATTTTCGGGGCGAGAATGTCCCGACGCGTGGTTTTAAAAGATGCAATAATAGTAAGCGAGATATACCGAGACTCAATTTCTGTGTACTGTTCAATAATCCTGTTCAATTCATACTTCTTCGTAACAAACATAAAAGCAGAGCCCATGCCATCAGGATTTATATAGTTTTCATTTGTATAAGAAGTAGGTATAGGAAAGATTTTGAATTTTGTTGTTTTACATCCATTTAGAGAGGGAAAAATATTATTCATTAGAAAAGCGGTACTATCAGTTGCCGAAGCATTATAATAAATATCCACTGGAAAAAAATTATTGAGTATTTGGAGTTGTGCCGTAATCCAATTCAGCATACCGATGTTTTTTTCGTATGCCCTTAAGCCAAAGAATTTCGATTTTACTGCATTAATATATGACTTTGCCAACATTGAATAGCCGGATGCGATATTTGGTGTTTGTACACCTGACGCTTCTTTAGTTAAAGAGGATGATGTAGCAGTTGCGGCTGGCATTAAATAGTTTTGTTGTGAAATATATATAATTTTTTTTAAATTAGTTAAACAAAAAAATGATCCATGGCAACTTTCGACGGAAGATCACAGCGACTGTTAAATGAAAAGCGTGCTATTGAGGATCTGTGTAAAAACAGTAACACTATTTCCTTCGCAGTTCATAAACCGATGATTGGCACAGACATTCCCGAGATATATGATATTACGTTTAAGCTACGGACTTTTATTGGAATTAATAAAGACAACACCCCCATATTTGGGAACAAACATATAATAAGAATTGATTTAAGCAATAATTACCCGACATTTCCCGCAGCTATTACTGCATTAACAGATATCTGGCACCCCAATATAAAATATTTTGAGCCCGGTAAAGGCCATGTATGTTCCAACCAAGACGGAATAGGCAATGAAACAATGTTTAACCTGCTATTGAGGTTGAAAGATATTTTATTGTACAGGAATTACTGGGCAGAAAATGCGCCGCCCTATCCGGACGATTTGGAAGTTGCATCTTGGGTAAGAGAATATGGCGAACCTAAAGGATTTATAGAGGCCTTGCTTGCAGCAAATGCAGATGGTGCGGTTAAAGTAAATGAAGATGGAAAAATTGACATTGAAGAGTTGGTGATTGATTTTATGGATGAGGTATTGAATATCTGCGCTGACCCGGTGATAGTCGAAGAAGATGACGTTGATCCGAACCGGCTGATGAAAATGTTTACGGAAAGATATAAAGACCTGTCGATATTGAAAGATGCCACCAGCCTGAAAGAGTTGATACTTGCCTATACAATTGAATTAAAAAATGACGGAAAAATAATTCTACTTTTTTAGTCTTGTTTTCTGCGTCCTTAGAATAATTATGTTGGTTTTTCATCCCTCCTTCCTTAATTAATCACCCCTTTATTATGAAAAACAAATCACTAATTTTTGTTTTCTTACTGATAAATTATTTGTGTGTATCCGGACAAATCAAATATATCGAATGCAAGCCCGTCTCCATATTGATAGCAGATAAAGACAGCATGCGTTGCGTTTTCTTTTTTGCAGCGAAGTTTGCCCAAGTGGATCACAGAATATTTATGTTTACGAAAAAAATTGATGTTCTTGATAAAAACGAAAAACAAGTAAAGGCACCGGATAAAGTTACAAGCAGACTTAACCTAGAATATCTTGTTGTTGAAGGTGTGCAAAATCCTGTAATTGAAATATCGATTGAAAACAAAAAAAAATTTTTCGAAAACCAATCTGCATCGATATTAATCCACTTTGATTCTGTTATAAATAAGGTATTGGAAATTACTATTACATTTTCTTTTAACAAGAATATCTTTAAAAAACTTTCCAAAGAGCTACATGTGGCCTTACCATTGACAAGTGTAACTGAAGGAATAGTCCATCCTTTAATCGATTCGATTTCCCCGTTAGTGATAAAGTCTAAATCCAGAGAGCGTGATAGCATTACAATGGCAGAGGAAAATAAATTAATTAAGGAAAAACAAGTAAAAGAACAAAAAGATTTTGAGATAATGAAAGATAAACAACCTGATTTTGACAAAGGGCTCGGGCCACAAGTTGATGCGGCAATTAATGAGTTAAAACAAATTGATGCTTCATTGCAGGCCACGGCCGCAGACAATGTACAGCCTTTACTGAAACTGAGAGAAAGAATTATTTCTTCGGACAAGAATATCGACGGGTTTAAAAAAACTGTAGCGTCACAAATTCTAGCATTTAACAATTTTGTGAGTGCTGTTAACCTAAGTATCTATAGAAAGTATAATAACTCTGAAATGTTTTTGGGAGTGGCTAAAGATGCAAAACAAAAGGTGAATGCCTTAATCAACATTCAATATAGCTTAGTATCAAATGCTGATCCCTTGATTCGAAGTTTAAAAAACAATCCTAAGATTAGTATGAAGCAGCTTGATGAAACGGTAGAGGGTAAAATATACCGGAGTGTTATTCCTGATTTGCAAAATTTGGAAGATAAAATACAATTTATTGCTTCAGGAATAAACCTTCTGGAAGAGAAAATAAAAATACAAACCAAAGTCCAAACCCAAGGTACCCATATCTGCGATAGTCTGTTGAGTCTTTATGACAATGAAGTTGACTCTATAAAAAGCTTGGAATCTGGGATTGCTGATGCTAAGGCTCACTATAAATCAAAGCTGACTGAGTTTAGGAATGTGTTAAAAGTTAGTACGCTCGAAATAATTGACAATAGCATAGGCGAACTGGAAAACGACCAGTTACCAAAGATAAAGGAAAACATGAAAGAAGCTGGCCAGCAACTTAATCAAATTGAATGTTCCCCAAACAAGTTTCCAATAATTCCCGTTACCATTCTTGCCGTAGTATTATTAATTGCCAGTGGATACGCTGTCTATAAGAAGTATAAAAAGAAGCGGCTGGAGGATCAAATAAAATTCCTGAATTAAGGATTGGATTACTTTTTAAACGGTACAAGATGCTACAATAATTAACTTGGTTAAATTTGGCAGTGCCACTGATACGTGCTAATGCTCCACTAGAAGGGTCTCCGATATATAAATCTGTACTATCAGAAATACTACCAGATGCTAAAACAGGCTAAAAATAGCCTCAGAAATGATTCTAATAGAATCGGTATACCGACCTTTTACCGTCTAATGGTTTCCACTTATAGGGTGTGGTTTAATGAACCACTAAATTTGAAGTATGAAGCATGAAGAGAAACTGGAACTGGATATACTCAGTAAGATGAATGAAACAGGGAAGATTGAAATGGTAAAATTTTCAACTCTGTTTCCTGATTGGGCTGACTATGAAACTACATTTACAAGGTTACAAGGTGAGGGTGTTTTCAGTCAGACTTTTGATAGTATTTATGGAGTTTATAGCTACTACTTTGAACTTAACAATCATGGAAAAGTAAGGTTGAAAAGCCTTTTAAAGGAGAAAAGTGACGAAGAAGAATTTAAAAAGTGGCAGTCTAAACAGTCCCTTGAATCTAGCAGCGTTAATAATGGTACTAAAATACTAGTGGCTATTGGAATTGCAACACTGTTCATCGTTATTGCTACACTGTATTACACCTGTAATCCATATCACTCAGACCCTCCACCATTTATAAGAACGGTTAAAATTGATACAACCGGTAAAAAAATAAACCCAGATTCATTCAAAAAGGCATTCCCTCCTATTGTAGTGGATACAGTTAATCATTAAACCAAACTTATACTGGAACAAATATTGCGGAAACAAAAAAGCCCTCCGATATAGAGGGCTGAAAGAATAGAACAACCAAGGAATCAGATATAAATATCAGCGTACTAAATGTCTAGCCCAATCTTTCTTAGCCTGTATATCAAATCCTGCTAGATAGTTCTGAGTAGTGGTCAGGTTACTATGACCAAGAGCCTCACTGATGAAGCTGATAGGCGCTCCTGAACGTTGTAATACAGTTGAGAATGTATGTCTTGCTGTGTACGTGGTTATCTTCTTTGGCAGTTTCAGGGTGCTGCTGATGGTTCCAAGTCCCTCATTAACCAGCTTAGTCATAACCTTTAACCTGTTCCTTTGCTGATATGCTGTCAGTGTAGGGTCAATGAATGGGAAGAGTAGTTTAGTTCCTGGTTTACTATAGCGGTCAATGATAGTCTGGATACGTTCTGTAATGGGTATCTCAATAGGTTTGTTATTCTTCCTGATGGTCTTAGCTCTTCTGAAGCTGATAGTACTGTCAGCTATGTTATCATGTTTCAGGTAGAGAATATCCTTCAGGTTCATACCATTGCACAAGTAGCTGAAGTAGAATAAATCCCTGGCAATGGTTTCCTTTGAAGTCATATCATTCAGCTTGTACAGCTTCTCAATACAGTCAATACTCACTGCTTTCTTGATATTGCCTCCTACTGGTATCTGGTACTTTCTCTTACCGAATGGATAGTCTGGAACTAGGTCTTTCTCCTTCGCTATATTGATGATAGTTCTCAGGTTCCTGAGTTGTATTCCTACAGTGGTTAAGCTCTTACCAGCACTGGTAAACGAATGCTGGAAACCTTTAAGGAAGTCTACAGTAATATCCTGGATATTCGGTTCCTTGTCACTGTTATACCTGATAAGATTCCTCCAGGTAGTTTCAAAGCCTCCAGCATAACCTAAACGTTCTTCTTTGTAAAGGTTGTCAATGTAATCAGTAAACAGCTTCTTAAGCGTTACGGTGTTCCTTACTACAGCTTTAACAGTAGCCTGAACTTGTAGCTGATACTTCTCAGGATTCAGCTTACTGTCAAATTCTGCAAAGGTGAAGAACGGTATTGTTCTGATTATACTCAGAGCATTAGCTTCCTGAATCTTCATATCAGCTAACAACTTACTGTACTGCTTTGGTGGAACATTACTGCTGATTAACTTCCATTCCTGTTCAGTAACAGAACTCTGTTTAGAATCCAGTTTGTAATACTTTCTGATTCCTTGATTTGCAACTCTTAATTTGATTGGAAACGTACCAGAATTGGTAGGTCTTCTTGTGTCGAGAATGAATGAAATCTTAGCCATTTTTAATAGATTTGATTGTGAGAAAATCAAATTCTATTAACTGTTATTCTTGAGGTATCAAATCCGTGCAAATCTAATCTCTGTAGTTAAGTAGTCTTAGATTACTTTACAACTCATTGATAACCAGGTGCCCGGAACAGGAATCGAACCTGCACTACCTTGCGATAACCAGATTTTGAGTCTGGCGCGTCTACCAATTCCGCCATCCGGGCTGAAAGTTCAGATTATTGGGATGCAAATGTAAGGATTTGAGCCTATTAAAAGCGATTCCGGATATTGTTATTATGCCTGAATAATCTGCAGATGTTCCGTCAATATCTGGCTTACAATCGCTGATTTACTGTATACCATCAGGTGCTCGCCGTCTTTCACCGGAATCGCCTTCATTATCTTTTTATATGGCAGAATTTTATCTGCCGTTCCATGTATCCGGAGGAGGTTTGGCGGTTCCCAGTGATTGTCCCAGGAAAACAATTGCCGGATAGCCCATTCAAAAAAATCGGGATCTGTGTCCTCAAAAATATTCTTCAGCAGGTTTTTGATCTCGGGTTTATATGCACCGAAAAGGCGAAAGGCGATATTATTCGGCCTTAACAGCATGCGTGGTCGTAAAATTTTATAGATCCCGGATTCGCCCAGAAGAATATAAAACCAGGGAACTTCTTTTTTAAAACAATAACTGGAGATCAACACCGTCTGTACCGGAGAAAGAAATTTTGACAACTCAATAGCGATCACGCCTCCAAAAGAAAGACCCACCAGACTAAAGGGTTCCTGCTGGTTGATCTGACTGCTCAACCGCCTGCAATAAGATTCCATGGACTCGTTTTCTGAAACGGCCATCCATTCTATGTGGTATATTTTAAAAACTTCCGGGAGAACCAGGTTTTGAAATATCCTTTTGTCTGCACCCAGTCCGCTGATGAAATAGAGATTCATTATTTCTTTCGTCTTCTGGCCGGATGAACCTTTTAACCATCCCGCTCCTATTTATCAAACTTAATTAACTTAGGAGGACAAAGTACAAAAATCCATGAACCTGCCGCATGATATCATCCTCAAACTGCTGCTTTCCATTGTTATCGGGGGCGTGATCGGCGCCGAAAGAGAATACCGCAGTAAATCTGCCGGCTTTCGAACGCTCACGCTGATCTGCCTGGGTTCTGCCCTCTTCACCGTTTTTTCGGAATTGATCGGGGCCGGAAGTAATCCCGACCGCATTGCTTCAAATATAGCCACCGGTATCGGTTTCGTTGGCGCCGGTGTAATATTCAAAGGGGACATTGGTGTAAACGGGATCACCACAGCCGCCATGATCTGGGTAACCGCCGCATTGGGCATGGGCATTGGCGCAGGTTATGAATGGGTGTCCGTGATTGCCTGTGTCCTGATTCTTATCATGCTTTTTATTTTCGGTCTGGCGGAAAACTGGATAGATCACCTCAACCAGACAAGAAATTATAAGATTCAAACCGATTTCAAAGAAGAAACCATGGGTAAATTTGAACAATGTTTTCATGCCCATCACCTGAAATTTAAAAGAGCCCGTGAAGTGAAGGAAGGTGATACCATATCAGGCGAATGGTATGTCAGGGGATCCAAACAAAACCACCTCGATTTTATCAATGAGATCTTGCACGATCCGGAGATCAGTCGTTTTGAATATTGAAAAAAATAATACAAAACTTTCAGAATCTATTGTATGACTTACCGGGTCGCCGATCAGAAAGACCTGCCTGCGCTTGAGGAACTGGCTCTTGCATCCTATGGTCGTTTGAAGAAAAATCTTACACCGGAAAACTGGGCAAAGATGGAGACGCTTTTAAAATCTGATCAGACTTTTCCATTACTGGTGCGCGACTGCCATGCATTAGTTTGTGAAGAAAACGGACGGCTACTGGGCATGGCATTCCTGGTACCAAGCGGAAATCCAACCAAGGTATATTCTGCAGAAACAAGTTATATACGCATGGTGGGTGTGCATCCCGACGCAGGCGGAAAAGGAATCGCACAGGCACTGACACGACTTTGCATGTATAGAGCTAAGGAAACGGGAGAAACGATGATCAGTCTGCATTCAGCCGAAATCATGTATGATGCGCGACATATTTATGAAAAACTCGGATTTAAAAAAATCCGTCTGCTGGACGAACATTACGGGCTCATGTACTGGCTCTACGAAATGAAATTGATTTAAATTTAATAATTATTTATCTCCATAAATTAAAAATTTTATGAACAGGGTTGTGCATTTTGAAATTCATGCAAAAAATCTCGACAGGACGCAGAAATTTTATCAGGAAGTTTTTGGATGGACTATCACGGATATGGGTCCGCAAATGGGTAATTACCGGGTAGTTGAAACCGGGCAGAACACAGCCGATAGCCAATGGAATGGTATTAATGGCGGAATCACCCCAAGACATGGCGAGGCCCCTAAAGGGGGTGAACCGGTAAACGCATTTGTATGCACGATTGAAGTGGAAAATATTGATGAGACTTTAGAAAAAATTGCAAAAGCCGGTGGAACAGTCGCACTGGAGAAAATGGAAGTCCCGGGTGTCGGCTTACTGGCCTACCGCAAAGATCCGGAGGGAAATATCTTTGGTGTTTTGCAACCCTTCAAACAAAATTAAATTATAATGCGGGCGTGCGGCCGCCATCCACCGCGATGTTGATGCCATTTACATAGGAAGCAGCCGGAGAAGCAAGGAATGCAATTACGTTTGCAATCTCTTCCGGAATTCCGAATCGTTTCATAGGAACACTTTCTTTCAATTGAGACTCAATGGACGCTTGTTCTTTTTTCACGGCGTCAGCTGTATGTTTCACCAGCTCATCCAGTCTTTGGGTTTGGGTTAGTCCGGGAAGAATATTATTGACAGTAATATTAAATTGCCCGATTTCATTTGCCAGGGTCTTGGCCCAGGAAGCCACGGCCAGCCGGATAGTATTAGAGACACCCAGGTTTGCCAGGGGTGTTTTTACGGAGGTTGAAATTATATTTATGATTCGTCCGTATTTGGCTTCCCTCATGCCCGGAACAACCGCTTTGACAAGAATCTGATTATTGATCAGATGCTGACTGAATGCCTGTTCAAATGCCTCAGTAGATGCTTCGAGGATAGGTCCGGCTTTCGGTCCGCCCGTATTGTTGATCAGGATCTCTACCTGTTGTTTGCTTACAATATTTTTAATCGCTTCTTCTACTGAACGGTTATCGGCGAAATCTGCCGCTATCCATTGATGGTACTGATCTCCTCTTACCGCTAATAGTCCAATGGCTTTTTGCAATGCTTCCTGATTACGCGCCATCAAAATACAATTCGCACCATTGACCGCCAGTTCCTTCGCCGTTGCCAGTCCAATGCCTTGTGAGCTTCCGCAGATGACGGCCGTTTTTCCTTTTAGTGAAATATCCATACTGAACATTTGGATACAAAGATAGGACGGTTGGCGGTTGGCGGTTGGCGGTTGACGGTTGACGGTACTTCCAGATTTCTGGTGTAAAGCTCAGCACAAGTTAATTTTTGAATTTCATCTTTAAAGCAGCCAGCGCATCTTCCATAGAAGTCATTGGCTTTTTATTTTTTTCTTTAGCAACAGCCGGCTTCCAATTTCCGATCTTTGGTTTTGCGTTAAGCGTTTCGCGTTGGGCGTTGGGCTTAACGGAGGCTTGTTTTATCGACAGGGCAATCCGTTTCCGTAAAACATCCACCTCCGTCACTTTCACCAGAACCTTATCATTGAGTTTTAATATTTCATTGGGGTCACTAATATAACGGTGCGCGATTTCACTCACGTGTACCAGTCCATCCTGCTTCACACCGATATCAACAAAGGCACCGAACCGCGTAATATTCGTGACTACACCCGGCACAATCATACCCACCTGAACATCTTCTATTTTATAAATATTCGCAAATTCAAATTGTTCCAGTTCTGTTCTCGGATCCAGTCCGGGTTTTCGTAGTTCATTTAATATATCACGAATCGTATGTTCACCAACATTTTCACTAATATATTTCCTGACTTCCACTTTTGTGATCAGATCCTCTTTACCGATCAGAGATGTAAGATCCACTCCCAGATCCAGGGCGATTTTCTCAACCACCGGGTAGGCTTCCGGATATACCGCACTTTCATCCAACGGATTTTTACCCTGGTGGATTCTCAGGAAACCGGCAGATTGCTCAAAGGCCTTTTCACCCATTCTGGGAACTTTCAGCAATTGTTTGCGATCAGTAAATTTTCCGATTTCGTTTCTGTGTTTTACAATATTCTCTGACAGTGTATCACCGATTCCGCTCACATAACTTAATAATTTTTTGCCGGCTGTGTTCAGGTTTACTCCTACCGCATTCACACAACTGACAACCGTTTGATCCAGTCTTTCTTTGAGTCTGACCTGATTTACATCGTGCTGATACTGTCCTACCCCGATACTTTTCGGATCTATCTTTACCAGTTCTGCCAGCGGATCCATCAGTCGGCGGCCGATACTTACTGAACCGCGTATTGTAATATCCTGGTCAGGAAATTCTTCTCTCGCTATTTCAGAAGCAGAATATACTGAAGCACCATCTTCATTCACCAAAAATACAGGCAGACCAAGAGCGAGTTTTTTTACGAACTGCTCCGTTTCTCTTCCGGCGGTACCATCTCCAATTGCAAAGGCTTCGATTTTATATTTCTCTACCAGCGAACGGATTTTCATTTCTGCCTCAGCTGCTCTGGCCGCTTCATGAACAAAAATGAGATCTGTCTTTTGCAGATCACCCTGTTCATCGAGACAAACCACTTTGCAACCAGTGCGATATCCGGGATCAATGGCCAGAATTCTTTTACTGCCGAGCGGAGAGCTTAATAATAATTGTCGCAGGTTCTCTGCAAAAACAGTGATCGCTTCTTCATCGGCCTTTGTTTTCAAAGCCATCCGGAATTCACTTTCCATGCCTGGCTGTAACAGACGACGCCAGCAGTCTTTAATGGCTTTTTTTATTTCCGCAGAAGAATCGTCTGAACTATGTATGAACTGATCTTCCAATATCAATATTGCTTCGTCTTCCGAAGGTGAAATGTCCATCCGCAGAAACCCTTCCATAAATCCGCGCAGCACGGCCAGGATCCGGTGAGAAGGAATAGTTGCAATTTTTTCAGAGAATTCAAAATAGTCTTTGAACTTGGCGGCATCTGTTTCCTTACCTGACAGAACTTTACTTTCTACCCTGCCTGTTTCATGAAAAAGTTTTCGAATGCGCGCGCGAACGGATTCTTCTTCGTTGACGATTTCGGCAATAATATCCCTCGCGCCCTGCAATGCTTCTTCAGCCGTTTTGATCTCATCCTTTACAAATGCTTCAGCTGTTTCCTGGAGCTTCAGAGGCTTCTGTTCCAGAATGAGCAATGCCAATGGCTCCAGTCCTTTTTCACGGGCGGCCTGCGCTTTTGTTCTGCGTCTGGGTTTGAAAGGCAGGTAGATATCTTCCAGTTCGGCGAGGGTCAGGGCGTCGTTGAGTTTCTTTTGCAGGGTTTCTGTCATCTTACCCTGTTCAGAAATGGATTTTTCGATCGCTGTTTTTCTTTCTGTAAATGCCTTGAGTGTTTTAAACTCATCATGGATCTGCTGGATGACAACCTCATCCAGGGCGCCCGTTTTATCCTTGCGATAACGTGCAATAAAAGGAATGGTTGCCCCTTCAGCGAGTAATGACAATACGGTATCTGCCTGGATGGATCGGATCTTTAGTTTTTCAGCTATCTGCGGAGCAAATGAATTCATTCCGCAAAACTAAGTCCTGCCGGTATAAAGAACCAATTTTAAAATTACCTGTGAATATATAAAGCTGGCGTTTAGATCTCTGGAATTCCACTTAGGCTGAACGACTTCCCCCAGGAAGGTTTTTTACAAACTGGAACTTTGACGATATTTGGAAATATGAAGTTTTCCACAGGCGATTTTATCCAGTTGTCCATATTTTTAATCAGCTTGTCCGTATTTGCGCAGAAGCCTGTTCCACTTTATCTCCGATTATTCCCGCTCTATCTTTTTTTATTGATGATGGAAGATTTGGTCATTGAATATACTTCGCCCCTTGGAATACACAATAACATCATACCGAACACGGGTGGTATTGCAGAGTTCGCATTTTATTTTTTTGTGATAAGGAGCGTCATTGTAAACACGAATGTGAAAAAACGCATTTACTATGTAACTCTGGCGTTCGCAGTTTTTGCAGTTATCAATTTACTGATCCATGGGAATGAGCTGTTTAACCCAATCAACTTTACCGTTGGAACAGTGATTACGGTTGTTTTTTGTATTTATTATTTTTTTGAATTATTTCAAAAAACAGAAGCGCAATCCCTGAGCAGGTTAACCAGTTTTTGGCTCGTATCCGGCATTCTCTTTAATGTTGTTCTCATTTTCCCCATATTTGCACTGATTAGTTTCATGGACAATATAAGTAAGGCGAATCGCAAAACTACCCGTATTGTATTCGATCATATCGAGACCATTTTCAATATGATCAGTGTGTTGACTTATATTCTATATTCGACTGGTTTCATAGTCAGGATCCGAACCGGCAAATCTATCCGGTAATTTTTTGGCTACCCTGCTGCTAGTTTTAAAATGATTAAATTTAAAAAACCAATCTTATCTACAATGAAAAGGATGCCATGGACCCTGATGCTCATTGCTACTTCGTTTCTATTTGGTTTCACCTTTAAGACAATCATATCCAACAAAAAAAATTCAAAAATGAAAAAAGTAACCGGTATAGGAGGTATTTTCTTCAAAGCCAAAGACCCGAAAGCCATTAATGAATGGTATAAAACACATCTTGGGTTTGACACAACTCCTTATGGAACAAGCTTTGAATGGCGGGAAATTGATGACAGTAATAAAAAGGGACTTACCCAGTGGAATCCTTTTAAAGAAAGCACAAAATATTTTGAGCCTTCAACAAAGGACTTTATGATAAACTACAGAGTTGAGAATTTAGAAGCATTGGTTGAAGACTTGAAAAAAGAAAACGTAACGATCGTGGATAAAATTGAAGATTCTGATTATGGAAAATTTGTCCATATTTTAGATATTGAAGGAAATAAAATTCAATTGTGGGAGCCGAAGTAGAGTTGGCGGTTGGCGGTTGGCGGTTGACGGTTGACGGGCCGATGACCGTTATTTACTAAGTACCTTA
>Ga0206913_1021_pt1 | contig 45493 bp, 45 predicted proteins | sample Alteio_BWOrgHeat_72_FD_152942 | JGI IMG/M metagenome (GOLD analysis project Ga0206913, IMG submission 152942) | Enriched cells from forest soil in Barre Woods Harvard Forest LTER site, Petersham, Massachusetts, United States -... | ecosystem: Environmental > Terrestrial > Soil > Temperate forest >... | reverse complement strand
GTTACAATTTAAATTCTCAGCCAAAGCATCCATTAACAAAAAAATAAATCACCGCCCCGATAATAAATACTTCTTTGAAGCCAACGATAAAACAATAGCTAAAAAAAACAAGGCCTTCGAGGGCATAGTGGGGGAAACACCCCAGATGCAGAAGATATTTGATTCCATTAGGCTGGTGGCACCATTTGATACCTCTGTTCTGATTCTGGGTGAAAGCGGTACCGGTAAAGAGGGTATAGCCAATGCTATTCATAATTTATCCCAACGCAGGGATAAAGGATTCGTTAAAATAAATTGTAGTTCATTACCGCATAATTTAATAGAATCCGAATTATTTGGACATGAAAAGGGAGCTTTTACTGGTGCCATAGAAAAAAGAATCGGGAAATTTGAAAAGGCAAACGAGGGTACGATATTCCTGGATGAAATTGGAGATATGCCTGCTGATATGCAGGTTAAATTGCTTAGGGTCTTGCAGGAAAAAGAGTTCGAGAGAATTGGGTCGAATACAACTCTTAAAATTGATGTCCGCATAATTGCAGCAACAAACCGTGACCTGGAAATGGAAATAGAAGAGGGACGATTCAGATTAGATCTGTTTTACAGGTTGCATGTATTCCCGATTAACTTGCCTCCACTTCGGGAGCGCAAGGAAGATATACCATTGCTGACGAAGCATTTTATTAAAATTTTTTCTGAAAAAGCAAGGAAATCGATTTCAGGCATTAGTGATACGCAGATGAAAAAACTAATGGAGTATTCATGGCCAGGGAATATCCGTGAATTACAAAACCTGTTGGAAAGAACTATATTACTTGCGAAACATAATTTCATAGATGAAATATGGCTTCCTGAAGTAAAACAAAATTATAATCATCCGGAGCTCTTTTCGAAGATTAAGACGATTGACGAAATGCAACGGGATCATGTACTATCTGTCCTGAAGCATTGTAATGAACGAGTTTCGGGATCCGGCGGCGCAGCCGAACTTTTGAAATTACCTCCGAGCACTCTTACAGCAAGAATGAAAAAACTTGGGATCCAAAGAAAACATTCTGCCTGACCTCGTTAATATTTATGCGAATTCACCAAATATGGTGACTTGCAATTTCCGGATTTCTTCAATTTGTTGATTTATAGGATTCACCGGGATGGCACAAACATTGGAGTTTGACTGTAAAATCAAAAAAAATGAAAAGCAAAAACATTGTCATTGTTCACGGAGCATTTGCAGACGGATCAGGTTATAAAAAATTATATGAAATCCTCACAGGAAAAGGATATCAGGTTACGGTTGTTCAAAATCCACTTACATCCCTGGAGGATGATGTAGATGCTACTGTCCGCGCCCTGGACAAGCAGGATGGACCAACTATTTTAGTAGGTCACTCCTGGGGCGGGACCGTGATTACGGAAGCTGGTACGCATCCTAAAGTAGTGGCCCTTGTTTATATCGCGGCATTTGAACCCGATAAAGGAGAGACTTCAGTACAATGGATTTCCTCTCTGCCTGCAGCCCCGGAATTTGGCATTTTGGCTCCCGATGAAAAAGGAGTCGTTTATTTTGATAAATCCAAATTTCACGCAGGCTTCGCGGCAGATTTAAGTAAGGAAGATGCCGACTTTATGTATGCTTCTCAGGGACCTATTTTCGGAGCCTGTTTTGCTACTGCTGTCAGGGAGGCGGCCTGGAAAACCAAACCAAGTTATGGAATCGTGGCTACAGAAGACAAAGCCATCAACCCCGATATTGAAAGGAACATGTACCGTCGTGCTGGAACTAAAATCACCGAAATAAAAGGCAGTCATGTGTTGTTCATTTCTCAGCCGGATGCAGTGGCAAAAGTGATCATAGCGGCTGCAAACGAAAACTAATGAATACATTAAGATGAAAATATGAATCCAAATATTGGCATAACGGAAAACAACCGGCAGTCAATAGCCACTGAATTGCCGGAGTTACTGGCGGATGAATATTTACTATATACCAAAACCAGAAACGCACACTGGAATATAGAAGGGGGAGATTTCCATAGTATTCATCTTTTCTTAACGATTTATTGACAGTAATCGAACCAGCAGCCGGAGTATCGCAACTCATTGGTTAGTTTCGTCCATTGGCATAAAAAACGAAACATCCCAAAATTAGGATGTTTTGTTAAGTGATCCTCATCGGGCTGATGTCGAACCACTTTTTAAGTGATTTAAAATTGTTAGCGTCTCTTTCTGTTTGATTTAGTTTTCTTTTCTTTCACCTTGAATGTCTGATCTTCATCATTTCTGATCTTTTTTCAAGCAGTATTTGAATCTAAGATTCCATCATTTGAGTTATATCATTTTTGATCCGATAATAATTTTCAGAAATTCTCTCCTTTGTAACTCTTGATTTATCCAATGCAATTTGATTTAATAGTCACTTTTCGTCTACGCTCTTTTTTACATTATTTCATAATGGAAGGCTTTTACTTTAATTTTCTGATCAGGATCGTCGGCAACCATTCCCACAAATTCGCCTGAAGAAAGAGAGGAAATCCTAGATTGCGGAATGACAAAATCCATTTGGTTGTATCCAAGTTGCTGACTGGAACCTTTTTTTGATGGTTAAATGAGTTGATGTGAGATACTCATTCAATCGATGAAGTAAATGATCAATCTACCAGCTCGTATTTGCAATAAACTTAAAATAAATTCATAAAATCCTGGAGCAGTTCTTTTGTAAATCCATTGGATAAGGCAAAAGTTAGAATGAATAAAAAAAACCCGAAAGCGGGGTTTTTTGTTGGGAAAAGTGATCAGATTTTTTTAGTCAGCTTTTACTGCAGCGTCCTTGATTTGTTGTTGTTCGGACGCGGTAATCTGTGTCGGTTTCAGATCGATGGTGAGTTTATTGACCGTTCCGGTGAAATCAAATGGAAGTGTATAATCCTTTGCATTTAATTCAGTATACAGATCGGTGCCTACATCAAAGGTTTCATCGGCAACCTGCAGAAATGCAATGGAGTTGGGTTGCGAGTGGGTGTCCACGACCTGTCCATCTACTTTCAAAGTACCAGTTCCGCCTTTGGCGACACCGGGCCCGTCGTAAACAAAATCATATTCTATCACATGCTTGCCGGCGCTGAGTGGCTCCTTACCCGCCCAGCGGTAATTTGCCACAATAAGGAGATTATAGTCGAAGACCGGAATACCATTTATAAGATAAAGTCCCCATCCGCCCCAGCGTCCTCCGTTTGTACAGATGACTCCTTTGCCACCACCTTCCGGGACAGTTACATCCGCTGTTACCGTATACGACCTTCCAAGTACATTGGGTGCATCGGGAACTGCGATACCAGGATTCACACCTCTATATGTAAATGCAGATTTTCCGGCTGTAGGACTCGGTCTGGGTTGAACGGCCCTGGCGAATGAATTGTTGTTAATTGGGTACACATGATATTTCCTGGCTTCTTTATCAAAAAGATCCTGCAGTTCCTTTAGCTTCTGCGGATTTTTTGCAGCAAGATCATTGTTCTGCGTCCAGTCTTCTTTGATATTATATAGTTCCCATTTATAGTCATCAATGGCGGGCATGGGAGCGTTCAATACCCAGGATGGTACCGGTGGTGTGGTACAGGCATACCAGTCGTCGTCGTAAATTCCGCGGTTGGCAATCATTTCAAAATACTGCACCTTATGTGTTGTCGGCGCATTCGCATTTGCTTTTTTAAAAGTATAGGCCATGCTCACCCCTTCAATGGGTTTCTGCTTAATGCCGTCGATGGTTTCCGGTTGTGCACAACCTGTTACTTCCAGAATCGTGGGCACGATATCGATGATATGATGAAACTGATTTCGGATACCTCCGGGATCATCAATATGGCCCGGCCAGGAAATAGCGAGGCCCTGACGTGTTCCGCCAAAGTGAGAAGCCACCTGTTTTGTCCATTTATAGGGACAATCAAAAGCCCATGCCCAGGCAACAGCCATATGCGGATACGTGGCAGCAGATCCCCACGCATCGTAGAATTTCATCTGATCTGCGATGGGGAAATCGAGAACTCCGTTATAGGCAGTCCAGGTGTTGGGTGTACCTGATAATGTGCCCTCCGGGCTGGTTCCGTTGTCGCCACATATATAAATGATGATGGTATTATCCAGCAGGCCTTCATCCGCTACTTCCTGTACCACGCGACCGATTTCATAATCGGTATATGCTGTATAGGCTGCATATACTTCCGCCTGACGGGCAAAAAGTTTGCGCTGTTCCGGTGTAAGGGATTCCCAGGTGGGCAATTCTGACGGCCATGCAGTTAGCTTAGAGTTCGCCGGAATAACGCCCAGACGTTTCTGGCGGGCAAAAATGGTATCCCGCATCACATTCCACCCGCCATCAAATTTCCCTTTCATTTTTTCGATCCATTCCTTTTTAGGCTGGTGGGGAGAATGTGATCCGCCGGGAGCGTAATAAATCAGCCAGGGTTGTCCCGGATCGCCTGCCTGTATTCCTTTCATTCGGGCGATGGCTTCATCTGCCATGTCGGTTGTCAGATTGTAATCCGGTTTATTTTTCCAGGGGAAAATCTGTGTATGATCCTGAAATAAATAGGGTGTCCACTGGTCGGTTTCTCCGCCCTGGAATCCGTAAAAATAATCGAAACCCATGCCGGATGGCCATTGGTCAAAAGGACCGGAAAGGGTATATTGATAAGCGGGAGTATTGTGATTTTTTCCAAACCATGCCGTAGCATATCCATTTCCTTTCAGGATATTTCCGACTGTGCCGTTGCCGGCGGTCATTTCAGAATTATATCCCGGATATCCGGTAGACAGTTCAGAGATAATACCAAAACCGACGGAATGATGATTGCGACCCGTCAACAAAGCGGCTCTTGTAGGTGAACATAATGCTGTTGAACAAAATGAGGTATAACGGAGACCTGTAGCCGCAATTCTGTCCAGCGTGGGTGTTGGGATAACACCACCGAAAGTTGAACTGACGCCAAAGCCCTGATCATCGGTCATAATAAGTAATACGTTGGGAGCTCCTTTTTTAGGAACTATTCGCGGTGCCCACCATTCTTTGGAATTTGAAATAAGTGTGCCTTCCACGCCGCCATTGGGTGGCGGCGGTGCGGGCAGTTGCTTTCCGCTAATGGTCGTAGTGGCGGCCGCCGATCCCGGTGTACCGGTCGTTTGAATCTGCGCGGAAGCCGGAATTATAACAAGGCAGATCAATCCTAAGATGAACAGGGATAAAATGTGTTTTCTTTTCATAAAATGATAGTTTAATGAGTAATGTGTATTGGAATGCCGATCTGAAGAATACTCAGTTTATCTGATTCATTGGCGCTTGTTTAATATTTTAATAATAGTTCTTTAAAAGCAGACCAATGTTTGAAAACTTCTCCGCAAATTATATGATCTGCATAACCCAGGTATTTAGCGAATTTTCGTTCTTCAGGATTGAATAAAAAAAGTAGCCGCGGGGTATAGATGTAAAAAGGAAATAGTATCTAAATGTAAGCGAATCATTATAATTTTTTAGAAAAACAAAACGTTTGCTGCCCCTTGAAATTGGTTTAACAGTTAAACAGGAGTTTCGGGGTGACTGACGTTACGAAGAAAAATTTTACAAGCGTGGAAGTGCCGGTACCCGGAAAGGCTGCACCCATTAATCAACTCACTATTTCAACCAGTTTCCCGGCACAAAATGAAACGGTGGTTGTCAGGCCCAATGCAGATACCTATTATACCATGGGATTTCTGGATCTTAACAAAGAACCGATGGTTTTAACCCTGCCCGTTACAAGTGATAACTTTTTTTGCTTCCCTTGCTGGATGCTTTCACAAATGTATTTGCGTCTCCAGGCACCAGAACAGGTATTAAGAAAGGTGGTACTTTTTTAATCTCTGGTCCGGATTGGAAAGATTCATTACCTGCAGGAATGAAGGAAATCAAATCACCGACCAGTACAGTTTGGATAATCGGTCGTTTTCAGGTGAACAATGAAAAACAGGGCGCCGGGATTGTAGTGCCGCTGGAGAAAAAAGTTTTAGTTACACCGCTTAGCTCATATGGGAAACCGTATACTACACCTAAGGAAATAATTAATGCCAATTCAAGTCGCGTATTACCAAACGAGCAATTGGCAAATACTTCAACAGATTCTTTTTTCAATTATACAAACAGGTTGCTGGTCGAAAATCCACCAACGGCCGCTGATGCGCCTGTCATGAAAGAGTTCGCAAAAATTGGTGTAGGTCCCGGTTTAACCTTTGATCTGAATTCATTTGATACTGCAACCCAGGCGGCTCTGAAACAAATTCCCAAAGTGGTTATTTCGCATATTTATGAAGTATTGAATGCTGGCATCGTTAAACCCGTAAATGGCTGGAGTATTGCTTTTAAGGGCGTTGGAAATTATGGTGTTGATTATGATTTAAGGGCCATAGTCGCTTTTGTGGGTTTAGGGGCAAATATTCCTGAAGATGCCATTTACCCCACCAGCGCGGTTGATTCTGCGGGAAACCCTTATAATGGAGCAAACAAGTATGTTATGCATTTTGAGAAAGGGGAAGCGCCACCTGTAAATGCATTCTGGTCATTGACAATGTATAGTACGGAAGGATATTTTATAGCGAATCTGATAAAGCGGTATGCAATTGGCAACCGGAATTCCTTAAAGTACAATGCCGATGGATCTCTGGACATCTATTTCCAGAATGCTTCTCCAGACATAGACAAAGAAAACAACTGGCTTCCTGCTCCGCCCGGTCCTTTCAAGCTTTGCCTGAGGCTTTATTGGCCAAAGGATGAAATCCTGACTGGGAAATGGATACCTCCGCCAGTAAAAAAAATCTAAGAATTGCCGTTATGGAAAGTCAGTGATATCACACGGCATTGATATAGCAGGTTTGACAATATTTGAGCCTGCCATCATACTACTAATGGACAAAGCTTTTTTGGAGATTTTTACAATTACCGAACCGTCACCAATTCCCGGCAAAACCACTGGAATCGGGCTTCAGTACTTTTTGTATCGGAAAGTAAACATAAAGAACGACTGCTCATGAAGGCAAAGCATTTTATCTGAATACATTTTCTGTACCATAGTTAACTTTAATCGTTTGAAGTTCTGTTTACTTCAAATTTTCAACTGTGATAACGGCTTCAGAAATCACTTTATGATATGAAATCAGCTTACCTATACATTCGTGTAAGTACCGATGAGCAGAAACGAAAAGGTTATTCTCTTCCGGAACAAGAAGACAGGTAACTAAAGTATTGTGAATGCGAAAATATTGAGGTCAAAGCCATTTTTCGGGAAGATTTCTCAGCTAAAAATTTCAATCGTCCGGACGCGAAAACTATTCGTCTACGACAAACTGAAACTTGATGATTTCATGGAACTAAAAAAGGAGCACCGAGATATTTCTGATATTTTAAAAAAAGAATTTAACTCCGTTACAGACAAATTGAAGTATATCGATAAACAAATGGCGCAGGCCATAAACACTTTTGAAGACATCTTTCTTGTGTATCAAATGATGGATCCATCTGATAAGAAACAATTTGTAAGTTTACTTCCTCCAGCAGAAGTTAATTTTCAAACAGGTGATGTTTCAATACAGATAGATAGTGCATTAGTCAAAATTCTGCGACACAAGAAAGAAATCGTTTTTAAAAACTCAGCCTTGAATAACACACATTCTGATAATTCTAATTTTACGGTTAGAAATATTTCTTTAAAACGTGCGGTAGAGATTTTGGCTAAAAACAACATTGAAGTAAGTGATTGTGAAGCAACAATTATATTGAATTTTCTTTACCATATTGCCCAGAACCACAACAAACAGAAAGCATATAAAAGACAGATACCATAACGGGAAATCGAACCCACTAAAATGTAGGTCCAGATTGGCTTTCATCTCATTTTAGCCTTGCACAAAGGAAAAGATGAAGCGGTTTATTGACAGAAATCGAACCATCAACCAGAGTGCCTTAACTGATTGGTTAATACCCCCTATTGGCATAACAAAACAAAACATCCTAAATTAGGATGTTTCGTTAAGTGACCCTCCTCGGGCTGATCTCGAACCACTTTTTAAGTGATTTAAAACTTTTAGCTTCTCTTTCTGTCTGAACTATGTCCTAAAATCGAGAAGGCTTCAGTGGCTTGAAACCTAAAGAAATCCGGGGATTTCCCCCGCTCTCTAGTCGACTAATTGTCTATCGGTGGTGGTTTTCGGTGTTTTTTATTTCCCGATTCGTCTAATCCCGTCTGATCTATATAAACTGAAATTTATTTAAAATCTTGGTTAGGGGACTTTCCTTCAACTAAAACGAATTTATCATAATCCTGCTTAATATTTTCTCTCATTTTATAAAACAATGACATAAGTTCTTTTTCGTTTGGATCATTCTTAAAGCTCCTTTTGGCTGAATCTTCATTATCGTTAAGGTCAAAGGCTACCATGAATTTTTCTTTCATTTCTAGGGATGCTGTGACAATAATAAGAAAACGCCCAGCATAATAAAAAATCGTTGCTTTGTCCTGCCTGAATAACATATCAGTATATTCTTCTGCTTTTTTAGGATCAATTGCATTGAGATTATAAAGTATCTTATCACCGTTGTTTGTTTTCCCGTGCGCACCTCCATTTGATACTTGATCAAAGTATAATTTGACAGCCATATGATTTAAGCGGCATTTGCGAAATTATTTGGAGCAACGCATCTCTTCCAATATTCCATTATGATTTTAATGGTTTTTTCCAATTCTCCCAGCGAGCTTTCTTTTAAAAAGTATCCTTGTATAGATTTACGATATGCATCAATGAGCATACTCTGGGTTGAGGTCGTAGAAAAAAACAAGAACGGAACACACTGAATTCCAGACTCACAATCAGATTTTATTTTTTCTTTTAATTCAAACCCGCTTAAGCGTGGCATATGCACGTCAGAAAGAATTATAAAAGGTATTTCTCTTGTGGTCTTTAAAAAATCAAATGCTTGAGAACCTGTTTCAAAAAGCAATAATTTGTTAGAATAATTTAATTTCTTAAAGATTACACTTAAAAATTCCTGATCATCTAAATCATCCTCAATTATAACAACGGGGCCGTTCTTATTCATAAAATCATTTTAATATAAAAAAAAATTTATGTCCCCCTAGTCGGCAACGTTAATCAAAACTATTTAAGGAGATTTGAGATAAAGGACACTCACGAGAAGAGGAATAATTGAATGTAAGCTTTTAATGAACAGATACCAAGTAGTTATGTAAGTATTAAGAATTTGAATAAAAAGCTAAATGAATGGGGAAAAGAATACTCAGGAAGCCGCAATAGTTTTACTCTTAGATTCCATTCAGCCTCTTTAATTCATTTAATTTTTCAGACACTTTTTTCACTTCGTGAAGTATGAGTTTCGTCTTAGCTAATACTTCATTATTTATGATAGACTGATCTAGCAAATTTTCAAAGTGCTTTAATTGAATTTCCAAAGCAGCAATTTCCGCTTGGAGGTCGGGGGTTTGCACTGCCGATGAATTATGAGTGATAAAACGCTTATCAGTCTACATAATGTTGTACGGATATTATTAATAACTGCTGGACTTTTATCCTTTGAGTGGTTGTAAAGGATTTGAGAAACCATTTAAAATGAAATTACAATTTATTTGCAGATAGTTCTTTAAATTAATAATAATCTGCGGCTGTAATGGTGTTACAATGCAGAGTGAAAACACCCTAACCTTTATTACCGGGATTTCACTTTTTTACTATTATAGGTACAATGAAGTTTAAGAGCATCCCAAGAATCAGCAGCACCGGGAAAATGATCTATCAGGTAGAAAAAATGCTTTAACCAATACATAAAGATTTTGGTTATAAAATCATGCCATTACAGGAAAAAAAACAAAATTTTGCCTTTGCATGGTTTTTGATGGTCATGCAACTCCCAAACCTCCGACCACTAATGGCACACGACCTAAAAGAATTGGAATTAACCGCTCTTTACGATTTGTTAGCGACCTATACCAGCCAATACACCCATATAATGAGAAATAAAGATAAAGCTGAAACTGCAAACGAATACAAGGCGGCAATTGTACAACTGCAATCTGAAATTAATTCAAGAAAATCTCAACTTGATACCGATAGGCAGCAAGACCAAAATTTAGATGATGGGTTAGAATTACCCCCGGCTCTTGCTTAAATTTCTTCTAATCATGTAGCTCATTAAGCAAAAAAAAACCACCTAAAAAGTAATATTATTTTTCATACTTCTTTAGGTGGTAATTGCATTTCGATACCCAAAATCGTCCCTAAAATTCTCCCTAATGCCTTTTTTAGCCTGAAAACGTGCCGTCCTCGGGCTGATCTCGAACCACTTTTTAAGTGATTTAAAACTTTTAGCTTCTCTTTCTTTCTGATCCATGCCTAAAATCGAGAATTCTTCAGTTGCGGGGTTAAACACACCTGCTATATCAAAATGTGTTACCTATTTCTCCAGACAGTAACCAACTGGAAAAATCCTATGGAGTTAACTGGGCCTTCAATTATTCGACCGGATTTTTTGAAGGATTAAAATTCAGTATTAACCAACTATTCTTTTTCACCCGCATCAGAAATCCACTTGTGATGGATATTCTTCATGGCCCCATTTATAAACTGGTTAATAGTGAAAGGTGGCCCGATTCAAAGGGCTTTGAGACCAATATCAAATTCAGTTGTCGGCACTTCCAGCTGTATATCGGATACACGTTTACGGATGCACATCTGAATGAAAATGGCGTCATAAGGGAAAATCCGCTGACAGCGAGGAACCGCTTTAATAATGTATTGGTATATGAAAGCGACGGGAAATTGAAGGTAGGCCTGGAAGCATACTATTATAGCTCTCAACCGCTCAGCGATGGTAAGATCGGCAAACCTTTTTGACATTCGGATTGATGGCCGAAAAAAGCTGGAACAGGTTTTCTCTCTTTATCAATTTTAAAAATTTCACCGATACCCGACAAACCCGTTTTTATACCATTTATACTGGCGCCACAACGCACCCTGTTTTCCGTGATATTTATGCTCCGCTGGATGGCCTTGTTGCACATGGCGGCTGAAAATAAAACTGTAGAATTGATAAAATCCGAATTTCAAATAAGGGAATGAACTATACGTTTTCCGCATTTCCAAGAATGTTAATAAGGACAGATACCGTTAACCACTCATTAACAAATCGCTACCGATAAATAGGTATTTTTTTGACATACAATCTAAGTTAGCTTTAAAACGATAAGAATCTGTTTATTTAAATTCCACTTAATATAATTTTACCCGACTTCTTCCTTTTAATTGAAATTTTTTACTTCTTCGAATTGTAACCATCGTTTCTGAGTTCAAACCTATCATTCCGCCCTATTTAATATTCCCATTCTGCCATGTTACAGCAGTACCTGCATCCGTACACGTCTATACAAACGATAGGCTCATATGAAGTATTTTTTGTAAATAAATACAAGTCAACCATCTCTTAAACAATTAAAAATTAACTACAATGAAAATGCAATTAACATCAATGCTGATTCTAATGGGAGCATCACTTAGTATGTTCACGGGCTGTAAAAAAGAACACGAAGCCTGTGATACTACCGTCATCGAGACTTTTACAACAAAGACAGTTAACAAGGACGGGACCGTGACTTTTACAGGAACCTTTAACGCAACAGGAGGGATTAATACATCCGGAACAGATGTAATGAACACTACCCTCACGACGGATTCATCCCATTGCATAGTTGTGCTTACAGATGCCTTTGGCTCTTTCACTACGCATCAGGATTGCAACCGCGCAAATATGACCGGACATTGGGTTATTGTAAGTGGAACTGGTGTATATACGTTCCTTCATGGCAGTGGCCCGCTTACAATGATGTTTCCGCCAGACGTTCCCACAGGTGTTCAGGTTATTGAAACAGAGACTGGCAAGACCCGGTTGTAAGTTGATAATGAAGATTTATTGTTATTAGTTTTTTTTTAATTCCGGGACGTCGGACTTCTGATCTTTTATCCGGTTTCAATGCATATATTTTAAGAGGCAACTATCGTAGTTGCCTTTTTTGATTAAAGGATGTTCTTCCTTCAATCATAGTCAGGTTGCAATTAGGTACAGATCAGGAAATACCATAGGTGTTCGGTCTCACTCGGGGACCATAGTATTTTATATACATTTCACAGTAGGAACTGGTTTATTAAAATTGAAAAGATTAGTTATCTCAAATCTGAATTTACACAAGCTAAAAGGCTCGCTATGGAATATATTTCCATAGTTATATCCCCCTGTTTAATCTGTTCAATTTTAAAAGATAACTTTGTTTTCTCAGGAACCATCCTATTCGTTTATGATATTATATATAAAAAATATGGTGTGCGATCGCTGCATCATTGTTGTCAGGCAGGAGTTAGATAAGCTCAATTTAAATTATAAAAACATTCAACTCGGTGAATTGGAACTCACAAAACCAATATCCAGTGAAAAAATAAAGGACTTACAGAATCGCCTGCAACAATTAGGCTTCGAATTGCTGGATGATAAGAAGACTCGGCATGTTGAAAAGATTAAATCCTCGATCATTCAACTCATCCAGGGAATAGAAGCCGGAGAACTGAATAAAAAACTTTCCGTGCTTCTGTCTGACAAACTAAAAATGGACTACCACCACATCAGTAGTTTATTTTCTTCGGTAGAGGGAATTACGATCGAAAAATATGTCATACTGCAAAGAATAGAAAAAGCAAAGGAGCTTTTAATGTATGCCGAACTCACATTAAGCGAAATCGCGGATGAACTCGGTTATAGCAGTGTGCAACATCTCTCCCAGCAGTTCAAAAAAACAACCGGATTGACACCTTCCCATTTTAAAAGTCTGAAAAAGAACATGCGAATTCCCCTGGATAAGATTTAACCGGTAAATTATATACATTTCTCTACTGATCTTATAACAACTATCCCTTCTGAATGTAGCAATTTGCATTGGGTCTTCTACCAGAAAATAGCTACAAATGAAAGACGTAACCACTTTAAAAAATACGGCTTTCCGGAAGCAGCAAATAACCGGACATTCGATCATCACTGAGACGTTTCCAGTGACAGGTATGACATGTGCATCCTGTGCCGTGAGTGTCGAATCAACCTTGCAATCTTTGCCAGGAGTCCAGGAGGTCGGCGTAAATTTCGCAGATCAAAGTGTAAATATATCATACGACCCTTCCAGAACGGATCCAACCATATTTAAGAAAAATATCCAGGCTATCGGATATGATCTGATTATTGACCTGGTTAATAAAGATTTCCTTCAGGAAGAACAGCATAGAAAAAATTACATTTCTATCAGGCAGCGAACGATTGGAGCATCCCTTTTGTCTGTTCCCATTGTGTTGATCGGCATGTTCTTTATGCATTTGCCGCACGCAAACTGGATTATGATGATACTTTCAACACCCGTATTGTTTTATTTTGGGCAGCGTTTTTTTACAAATGCCTGGAAGCAAGCCCGGCACGGAAAAGCGAATATGGACACCCTGGTTGCCGTCAGTACGGGCTCGGCTTGGTTATTCAGCGTTTTCGATACGATTTATCCTGGATACTGGATTCAACAGGGTTTAGAGGCATATGTCTATTATGAGGCAGCAGCGGTTGTCATCACATTTATTTCGTTCGGCAAGCTGATGGAAGAGCGTGCGAAATCAAAAACATCTTTCGCAATTCGGAAGTTAATCGGATTACAGGTTAGGACGGTGCATGTTCTTCACGATGGAGAGATGTTGGACATGCCGGTGGAAGAACTTAAAGTTGGTGATATAGTTCTGGTAAAGCCCGGAGAAAAAATCCCGGTAGACGGAACAATGATAGATGGAGAATCCTATATCGAAGAAAGCACCATTACTGGTGAACCTCTACCGGTCCTGAAATCAGAAGGAAGTCCTGTTTTTGCAGGAACCCTGAATCAAAAGGGTAGTTTTCAATTCGTGGCCGAAAAGCTTGGCGCAGATACTGTGTTGGGACAAATTATTAAAATGGTCCAGGCTGCTCAGGGAAGTAAGGCGCCGGTTCAGAGACTGGTCGATAAAGTCTCTGGAATTTTTGTCCCTGTGGTTATCGGCATATCCCTGGTAACTTTTATTATCTGGATGACAGTTGACGGGCCGAACGCTTTTAGTCATGGATTGCTTGCCGCGGTAACAGTTTTGGTTATTGCCTGTCCCTGCGCACTCGGTCTTGCTACTCCTACGGCCATCATGGTTGCCATAGGAAAGGGTGCTGAGTCAAACATTCTTATTAAAGATGCTGAAAGCCTGGAACTGGCGAGAAAAGTGAACGTGGTTGTTCTGGATAAAACAGGTACGATTACCGAAGGCAAACCTCGGGTTACGGACATGATATTCGTTGATAATAAATCAAATGATCGATATAAGCAGGTACTACTTTCTTTAGAAACGAAATCTGAGCATCCGCTTGCTGAAGCAATAGTAAATGATTTAATGAAACAAGCTGTAGAACCATTAACAATTGAAAAGTTCGAAAGCATCACAGGAAAAGGATTAGTGGCTTTTTATGAAAATGAGCGTTACCTGATTGGTAATGCGAATCTGATAGCAGAAAACAAGATAATTGAAAATCCTATTTTAGTAAGTCCGGTCAAATTGTTGCAGAAGCAGGGTAAAACGGTTATTTATTTCGCAAAGAGTGAAGATTTGCTTGCCGTGATTGCTGTTACTGATCCGATTAAGAAAGGATCCAAATCGGCTATTCAGTTTTTACAAAGACAAGGCATCGAGGTTTATATGCTGACGGGAGACCACGAAAGTTCCGCACAAATTGTCGCGGGTGAGGTAGGAATAAGTCACTATAAGGCCGGAGTATTACCTGCGGAAAAAGAATCGTTTATCATCGATCTCAAAAGGGCGGGAAACGTAGTCGCCATGGTAGGCGATGGCATTAATGACAGTCAGGCATTGGCTCAGGCAGATATAAGCATCGCTATGGGTAAGGGCTCAGATATTGCTATGGATGTGGCCCAGATGACCATTATAGGCTCTGACCTGAATAATATCTCCCGTGCGTCCACACTATCAAAAAAAACAATGCAAACGATTCGTCAGAATCTTTTCTGGGCCTTTATTTATAATATTATTGGAATTCCCATAGCAGCCGGAATACTGTATCCCTTCAATGGTTTTTTGCTCAGTCCGATGCTAGCCGGGGCTGCCATGGCTCTCAGTTCTGTAAGTGTGGTCAGTAATAGTCTCAGATTAAAGCTATCATCTTTAGGAGAATAAAAGATGTTTCTTCCCTTAAAATTATGTGACAATAAGTACAAATCCTATAACAAAGCCACCTGAGGAATGGTTTATTTTTACTGAGTAAAAGGGGATATATGGAAACTGTAATTTTCAAAACAAATATGAAGTGCTCCGGCTGTATTGAAAAAGTGACACCGGGACTGAATGAATTGCTTGGCAAAGATAATTGGAAGGTAGATCTGCAGAATCCGGGGAAAACGCTCATGGTGACGGGTGAGGATATGATAACTAGGGATGTTCAATCGGTTATCGAAAGAGCTGGTTTTAAGGTAGAAAGGGCTTAAAATGTTTCAGACTGTGGTGCTAATTATATAAACCTATACCATAATCCTATAACTTCCGTTTTAAAACAGGCCGTACCTTTATGCTTACAAAGAAAGACGCTGCAAATAGTTAAAATAATGTCTTTGTCTGACACCTGACAATTCAGAAATTAACAATGCTTAGTTTTGATGTAGGATAAAAAATGATACTTTTACGCAGGATTCGATGAAAAAAGTTTTAGCAACTATACTGGCCTTTGTTTACCTCTCCACTTCTATGGGAGCGACCATTCACCTGCATTATTGCATGGGGAAGTTGGCATCCTGGGGACTGATCGATCATGAGAGTAAAAATTGCGCGCAATGTGGGATGGTCAAAAAAACATCATATTCCCAGTGTATGGCATCCAAAATGGATTGCTGCAAGGATGAGCATAAACAGATTAAAACTGATAAAGATCAAAAGCTTTTCCCATCAGAATTTTCCAAGTACAATAATTTTTCTCAGGCAATAACCCTACACGAATTGGCCTTATCAGACATAAAAGCCTTTTCAGCTACTATTGCCTATCCTAATACCAACGCTCCGCCCGTACAAGGCAATCTCCCTTTATTTGTCCTTTACCGCAATCTTCGCCTCTGATTTTTCTTCTTCGTTATGCTTAACATACTGTTAAGTCAGTGCCTGGCATATCTGCCCGCACCTGAGACATTCAACTATTATTTTCTACTATTAAATTAATTTTTATGCAAACGCTAAAAACGTTTCTTTTCATTGCTATTGCAGTGAGCTTAACTTCTTTTGCCAGAGCCCAGCAATTCAATCCGAAGCTGGACGGTCCTTTTGCCATTACCAAATCTTTTAGAGTAAACGGCACCTGCGAAATGTGTAAACACCGGATTGAAAGTTCAATCAAAACTCTTCCCGGTATCTGGTTTTCCAACTGGGATGTTTCTTCTAAAATACTAATGGTTACTTATGACAAATCAAAAGTAAACACTGTAACCATCGAAAGACTGGTCAGCGGCCAGGGTCATGATATTGATTCTATGAATGCTGCAGCAGATGTTTATATCAAACTTCCGGAGTGCTGCCATTACCAGAGAAAATCGTAATTAAATATTCATCATAAAAAACAAAAAATGAAAAAATTGATCATTCTTGTATTCGTGTTAAGCGGTGCCACATTCTCCTTTGCACAATCTTCAAAACCAAAAATGTCCAAAAGCAAATCAGACACAACCGGGAAATATATATATACCTGTCCCATGCATCCTGAAGTCATGACTGACAAGCCTGGCAAGTGTCCTAAATGCGGTATGACATTGGTAAAAAAGAAAGTCGATAAAGTTTATACCTGTACCATGCATCCTGAAGTGATTAGCGATAAACCTGGCAACTGTCCGAAATGCGGGATGAAGCTGGTCGAAAAGAAACCGGCTCCGTCAACTAAAATGTAAGACTCATTAATCTTTTCTTATGGTTCAGAAATTAATTGGATTATCGCTTCGTCACCGATACATCGTGTTACTGATAACCGGAGCGCTCTTCGTTTGGGGATTTTTTGCTGTTCAGCAAAATCCGATCGATGCAATTCCTGACTTATCGGAGAACCAGGTGATCGTATTCACTGAATGGACGGGCCGAAGCCCCCAGACGATTGAAGACCAGGTTACCTATCCGCTGGTAAGCAACTTACAGGGGATTCCCAAAGTGAAAAACATCCGCGGTACTTCTATGTTCGGAATAAGTTTCGTATATATCATTTTTGATGATGATGCAGATGTATACTGGGCGAGAACCAGGGTACTCGAAAGATTAAGTTACGCAGAGCGTCTTCTGCCGGCAGGCATAACCCCTACCCTTGGACCGGATGGTACAGGGGTGGGTCATGTCTTCTGGTATACACTCGATGCCAGACAAATGGATCTGGGTGAACAAAGGGCTTTACAAGACTGGTATGTAAAGCTGGCCTTGCAAACGGTACCCGGAGTAGCCGAAGTCGCATCTTTTGGGGGTTTTGAAAAGCAATACCAACTCGTGATTGATCCCATCAAACTGCAGTATTACAATATCTCCATGATGGACGTCATGAATAAGGTTAAAGCGAATAACAATGATGTCGGGGGAAGAAAATTTGAAATGGGGGATATGGCCTATATCATTCGTGGATTGGGATATGTAAAAAATAAAGAGAACCTCGAATCCATATCGGTGGGTAACAACAATGGAATTCCAGTACGGGTAAAAGACATTGGCTCCGTACAAATGGGTGGCGATCTCAGGCTGGGCATATTCGATGAAAACGGAGAAGGAGAAGTAGTAGGTGGGATTGTTGTCATGCGTTACGGAGAGAATGCCAGCAAGGTGATAGAAATGGTAAAAAAGAAAATGGCAGATGTCCAAAAAGGATTACCCGATGGCGTAAAATTCAAAGTGGCATATGATAGAACAGAGCTCATTAAAGCATCTATAAGTAATGTTAAAAGCAAACTGATCGAAGAAATGATCGTCGTTTCCCTGATCGTATTGCTTTTTCTTTTGCACTGGCGCAGCGCCCTTAGTATCATTATTCAAATACCCATTACCATTGCCCTAAGTTTTATTCTGCTGAATGCTTTCGGACTGTCTTCAAATATCATGTCCCTGACCGGTATTGCCCTGGCTATCGGCGTAATAGTCGATAATGGAATTATTATGTCCGAAAACGCTTACCGGAATTTATCAGAAAGACAAAATAACCCACCGGCTTAAATTTCCTTACCATGAGCTTGTTTAAAAAAAATAAAAACTATCAGAAGATCCCGGAGGCAGAAAGACTGGCCATTATTGAGCGATCCTGTAAACAGGTATCCCGTGGCGTTTTCTTTTCAACAATTATCATAGTTGCTTCATTCCTGCCGGTTTTCTTACTGACCGGACAGGAAGGAAAACTGTTTCATCCACTGGCTTATACAAAAACCTTTATCCTGATCGTGGATGCTTTTCTTGTGATTACACTGGCGCCGGTCCTGATTTCATTTTTTATGAAAGGAAGGTTCCGCCCGGAATCTGCTAATCCTGTAAACAGGTTTCTGGAAAGAATTTATGAACCGGTAATCCGGGCCTGTATCAAGTGGAGGAAAACCACCATCGGCGTCAATATCATCGCCCTGCTTATTAGCATACCATTATTATTCAGCTTGGGAACTGAATTCATGCCAGCCCTTGATGAAGGATCTATTTTATTTATGCCAGTCACCCTGCCGGATGTATCTAATTCGGAAGTAAAACGCTTATTGCAGGTGCAGGATAAGATTATTAAATCTGTTCCGGAGGTGGACAATGTACTCGGTAAAGCCGGCCGTGCGAATACAGCGACTGACAACTCTCCCATCAGCATGATCGAAACCATCATCCTGTTAAAACCGAAATCAGAATGGAGACCCGGATTGTCCAAAAATGATATCATAAATGAGTTGAATTCAAAACTTCAGATTCCAGGAACGACCAACGGTTGGACACAACCAATCATAAACCGGATTAATATGCTTTCTACAGGTATCCGGACAGATGTAGGTGTAAAAGTCTATGGCCAGAATCTGGATTCAATCAATTCATTTGCACAGCAAATCAAAAGCGCACTTTCCGGCGTCGCTGGTGTAAAAGACCTTTATGTCGAACCCATCACCGGTGGCAAGTATCTGGACATCAAAATCAAAAGAGATGAAATCGGAAGGTACGGTCTAAGTATCGATGACGTGAATACCATTATTGAAACTGCTCTGGGTGGAACGAAACTAACGACGACGGTCGAAGGTCGTCAGCGTTTCTCCGTCAATGCCCGCTTCGGGCAGGACTACAGAAATAATCTGCAGGCAATAAAACGCCTGCAGGTTCCGACGATGAAGTTTGGTCCGGTGCCACTCGAAGCAGTCGCAGATATCAGCATTTCAGAAGGACCACCAATGATCAATTCTGAAAACGCTTTATTGCGGGGAACCGTATTGTTTAATGTCCGTGACCGGGACCTGGGAGGCACTGTCCAGGAGGCTCAGAAAAAGCTGGATAATATGTTAACCAAATTACCAAAGGGATATTTCCTGGAATGGAGTGGCCAGTATGAAAATCTGATCCGGAGCGAAAATACACTGAAACTGATTTTACCAGTGGTTCTCATAATTATTTTTATCTGTATGTATATGGCTTTCCATTCGGCGAGGGAAGCATTCTTCAGCCTGATTTCGATTCCCTTTGCACTTATTGGAGGTGCTTTCATGGTCTATTTCTGGGGTGTAAATCTTTCTGTCGCCGTTGCCGTTGGTTTTATTGCCCTGTTTGGACTGGCCGTTGAAACCGGAATTGTCATGGTGATCTATCTCAATGATGCCATGCAGCAGCTCGTAGCCAGGAAAGGAAACTCAAGGGAAACCATTACCTCGAAGGATTTGATAGAGTCCGTCATCGCGGGGGCCGCTAAAAGACTCCGGCCCAAGCTCATGACGGTATCGGTTTCCCTTTTTGCTCTTATCCCCATTTTATGGAGCAGCGGTGTTGGAAGCGATGTTATGAAGCCGATTGTGCTGCCCATGGTTGGCGGTGTGCTTACGTCTGCTACCCATATTTTACTTGTCACGCCATTGATATTTTTAATGACCAAAGAATATGAACTCAGAACTTTCGGGAAGATCGATGTCCTGGACGCAAAAAATTAATAGGATGAAAAAAGCAATACTAATACTTCTACTTTTTATTCACCGGACAGGCTATGCGCAACAGAAATTAACGCTTGATAGCATCTTTTCCAGTATCGCTTATAACAATCCGCAGCTAAAAATGTACGATGCGCAGATACACTCCCAGGACGCGGCAGCAGCAGGAGCAAGAAATTGGGAAGCGCCGCAGTTGAGTTCCGGGTTCTGGATGACACCTTATGATCCCAACCTGTGGAAAAGACAAAGCAATGGTGCTACCGGCATGGGGCAATATATTGTTTCTGTTGAACAGATGTTTCCAAATGGAAAAAAACAGCAAACAGAGGAAAAGTATTTGCTTGCTATGTCCTCTGTAGTGAAAGAAAATAAAAATGCTTCCTTAAATGAATTAAATGCGGCTGCCAAGCAAAATTATTTTGAATGGGTAATCATTAAAAAGAAACTGGATATCCTTGACCAGAATCAAAAACTGCTCGATTTCATGATCAAAAATGCCGAACTCCGATACCAGAATAACCTGGGTAAAGTGGGCGCTTACTATAAGGCAAAAGCATCACTTGGAAATCTGGAAAATGCGCGCCTGCAATTCGAAAATGAAATAGCCCAGAAAAGAATATTGCTCAATACGCTGATGAACAGGGATAAATCAATGGTTTATGACATTGACACCTTTTTTGAAATAAAAAATTATGACAGCGTTGGCATGGACAGCGTTTCGCTGGTAAATAACCGAAGTGATATCCGGGCAGTAGAGAAAGACATTCAACTCACCAGTCTGCAAAAGGATGTTGAAAGATCTAAACTCAAACCGGAATTCGGGGTCCGTTATGATAATATGTTTGGATTCGGTGGATTTCCGTTACAGTATTCCCTGATGGGCGTTGTTAAACTTCCTATGGCTAAATGGTCATCCAGGTCTTCCAAAGCCAATGTCCAGAGCCTGGCCTGGAAGGCCGAAGCGCTGAATCAGCAGCGGCAGATGATGATCAATAATGCTGTGGGTTTGTCTTTCGGTTTGCAGACGGAGATCGCGTCCAGAAAAAAACAAATCAGGGTATACGAGAACAATATCATACCTGCCTTACGACGAAACTTCCAGTCTCTGTTGCTGGCCTATGAACAAAACACGGAGGAACTTTTTACCGTCTACGATGCCTGGGAGAGTTTAAATATTACTCAGCTTGAATACCTGGATCAGGTAAAGCAATTACTACTGATGCAGGTGGAACTGGAAAGAATCCGGGAAGTAAAATAAGTACAGATGAAAATGAGATTTCTAACAAATAGATTTTTATTCGCTTTGATGGCTGCAGGTATTCCCTTCCTGATATTTTCCTGTCATGATGGAAAAAAGAAACCCGCCGAAACAGTCCAATCCAAAGAAGTCTGGACCTGTTCGATGCATCCTGAAGTGATTCGGGATGGACCGGGATCATGTCCAATTTGTGGTATGGAACTGATCAAAAAGGAAACGAAGGCAGCCGTTATCAGGGGTATTGCCTTAGATGACCTGCTTCAACCTACCGATCAGTTCGTTGTTTCCTCCGTTCCGGTGGTAAGTCTGCAAAATGAAAAAAAAGCGGTGCCTGTGGAAGCGTTGGGTACGGTAACTTATGATACCCGTCGAATCAACAGTATTTCTGCACGGGTTTCCGGAAGAATCGAAAAATTATATGTACGCTATCGTTATCAGCATATTCTAAAAGGAGACCGAATCATGGACATCTACAGTCCGGACCTTGCCACGGCGCAGCAGGATCTGTTGTTCCTGGTAAAAAATGATCCCGGAAATGAAGGCTTAATACATGCAGCGAAACAAAAACTATTACTATTAGGGATGAGTGATGAGCAATTGAATAAAGTTATCCTAACAGGTAAGCCTTCATCAACGGTTACTGTTTATAGTCAATACAGCGGTCACCTTCATGAAGCGGGTAACACTATGCCGGAGAGTACATTCAGTGAAAAGAGGAATGACGCAAATGCCTCTATGGAAGAACTGCCTGTTAAGGAAGGTATGTATGTCCAACAAGATCAGAGTATTTTTCAATTGTTCAATACAGAAAATGTATGGGTGCTATTAAATATTTTTCCGGAATCTCAAGCCCTCGTCAAACAGGGGGATCCGGTAAAGTTTACTCCTGAAACAAATCCTTCAATGAGCATAAATGGGAAAATTGATTTTATCGAACCGGTTTATAGACCAGACAATAAGACATTAACTGCCAGGGTATATTTAAAAAATCCCATGAGCATGCTTCCCATCGGTTCCCAGGTTCGCGCCCAAATATTTACCGGAAAAGAAATTACTACCTGGCTCCCCAAAGATGCCGTTCTTTCTCTGGGAATAGACAAGATCGTTTTTCTAAAGACAGCCGGAGGATTTCAGGCACATCGGGTGGTAACCGGTATTACTAACAAAGATCAGGTTCAAATTATTTCCGGATTGAGTGAGTCCGATTCCGTAGCCGCCAATGGGCAGTTTCTGGTAGACAGCGAAAGTTTCATAAAAGTAAAGCTATAACTATGAAATATATTTTAGCCCTCTCGATGGTATTGATCCTCTTCGCCTGCAAGACGAAAAAAAAAGATGCGGTGGCAAGAAGGGATCATTATTATACCTGCTCCATGCATCCTCAGATCATGGAAGAAAAACCCGGAAAATGTCCCATCTGTGGGATGGAGCTGATTGCCGTTGAAAAAAACCAGAATCAACTAGAGAATATAATTGTGCTCAGCGATCAGCAGGTACAGCTAGGAAATATCCAGGTAGACACACTGGGAAAGGGAAAAATCGGGAACACGCACGTGTTGAATGCCACCCTTACGATTGATGAAACGACAAGTATTGCCATTAGCAGCAGGGTATCCGGACGAATGGATAAACTATATTTCAAGAATACCGGCGACTACATAAAAAAAGGAGACAGACTATATGATTTATATAGTGAGACTTTGAACAATGCTAAACAAGAATATATCCTAACCCTTGAAAAAGAAAACCTGCTGGATCATTCCATTATAGATTTTAAGCAGCTGGTGGAAAGTGCAAAAAATAAGTTACTGCTTTGGGGTTTGAGTGCTGATCAGATATCTGCGTTAGGAAAAACAAAACAAGCTTCCCCGTTGACCACATTTTATAGTCCTGCCAGCGGAACCATCACATCATTTGAAAGTCACGAGGGCGAATACATTGCTGAAGGAGGAACCATTGTCAGGCTGGCGGATCTTTCATCCCTTTGGGCCGAAGCACAGGTTTATACATCCCAGTTATCCGAACTGGATGCTAAAGGAACGGCAGTTGTTCAACTACCCGATCTTGGAAAAGAGATCACCGGAAAGATAGAACTCATAAATCCAGAAATAAACCCAGATACCCGGATTAATCTTGTCCGGGTTGCCGTTCAAAATAAGGATGATCAATTAAGGCCGGGTATGAATGCCTATGTAGTCATTACCAATCATCAGACGACTGTATTAACCCTTCCTGCCAGTGCAATCATCAGAAATGAACATAATAATATAGTATGGGTACAAACCGGTCACAATATGTACAAAAGCATTTCGATTAAGACGGGCAAGGAAGACGGGGACCGTGTTGAAATCCTTTCAGGTCTTAAAACCGGTGATATCGTTGTTACTGGTGGTGCCTATCTGATCAATAGTGAATATATCTTCAAGAGAGGAACGAACCCTGATCATGACATGAGTAAAATGTAATATTAAATCGCCAACATATGGAACACACAGATAGTGAACACTCCAGTTCAATGGCAATGAAAACAGGTCATGAAGGGATGACTATAGGAATGGGCAAGAAAGGCGCTCCAATGGTAGATGATGGTCATGACCATCATGTTATGATGATCGCTGATTACCGGAGACGTTTTTATGTCGTTTTGGTGCTAACCATACCGATTATGTTGCTGTCTGAAACCATTCAACACTGGCTGAAAATTCATATTCAATTTCCCGGATCAAATTATCTTCTCCTACTTTTATCTTCACTTGTTTTCTTCTATGGCGGCTGGCCTTTTTTGAAGGGCTGGAAAGATGAAATGAAGAGTTGGAATCCCGGAATGATGACCTTAATCGGGTTTGCGATTACAGTTGCTTATGTATTTAGTGTGGCGACGGTTTTAGGTCTTGAAGGAATGGATTTTTTCTGGGAACTGGCAACCCTGATCCTGATCATGCTGCTGGGACACTGGATTGAAATGAAATCGGTTGCCGGCGCTTCAAGGGAACTGGAATTGCTGGTCAAATTAATGCCCGATGATGCGCATCTGATTCATGGAGATATGGTGATGGATGTCAAAACCGATACTTTAAAAGAAAATGACATAGTACTGATCAAACCGGGAGAAAAAGTTGCTGCTGACGGAGTCATTGTAGAGGGAGAAAGTTACCTGAATGAAAGTTTGCTGACTGGAGAATCCAAACCGGTGGATAAAAAGAATGGTGACAAAGTTATCGCCGGTTCTATTAATGGTAATGGCGCGATTAAAGTTTCAGTATTACATGGCGTAAAAGATTCCTATTTATCTCAAGTAATAAAACTGGTGCATGATGCCGAGCAATCGAAATCAAAAACACAACTTTTGGCGGATAGTGCCGCAAAATGGCTAACGCTGATTGCTCTTACAACAGGAGTGGCTACTTTTTTAGTCTGGTATCTTTCCGGAAAGGGTCTTTCCTTTTCGATTGAAAGAATGGTAACGGTCATTGTCATCTGTTGTCCCCATGCATTGGGATTGGCAGTTCCATTGGTTGTAGCCAAATCAACAGCGCTTTCGGCAAAAAACGGATTTTTGATTAAAAACAGAACGGCATTTGAAAATGCAAGGAAAATCACCACATTGGTATTTGATAAGACCGGCACATTGACCATGGGCATGTTTGCCGTATCTAATATTGTCGTTCTGAATAGTGAATACACAGCGAATGATTTGATCCGGTTAGCTGCATCGTTGGAGCAAAATTCCGAACATCCGATAGCTACAGGCATTCTGCAAAAAGCAAAAGATCTTTCAGTCTCAATTCCTGCCGCTGAAAATTTTAAGGCCATCACGGGGCAGGGGGTAGAAGCTGTCGTTGAGGGAAAATCAGTAAAAGTGGTGAGTCCAGGTTATCTAAAAAATGAAAATATCGCAAATCCTTTAGGCGTAAGAACAAATATCCAGGAAACGACTGTATTCATTTTAATCAATAATGCCCTGGCGGGTTATGTCAGTCTTTCAGATTCTGTCAGGCCGGAATCGGCTGAAGCCATAGAACTGTTGCACAAAAATCACATCAAATCGGTTTTACTTACAGGTGACAACAAATTGGTGGCTGAATCGGTCAGCAAGGAATTGCAGATGGACAGTTATTTTGCCGAAGTCTTACCACATCAGAAGCTGGAAAAAATTAAAGAACTGCAAACAAAAGGCGAGTTTGTGGCCATGACGGGTGATGGGGTTAATGACGCTCCTGCCCTCGCCCAGGCAGATATCGGTATTGCCGTCGGTTCAGGTTCCGATATCGCAGCTGAAACCGCAGGAATCATCCTGGTTAACAGTAATCCGAAGGATATCGCCAGTCTGATTCTGTTCGGGAAAGCGACTTACCGGAAAATGATGCAGAATCTTGCCTGGGCGACCGGATATAATATCATTGCGCTGCCGCTAGCCGCCGGTGTACTATATCATTCCGGAATTCTGCTCAGTCCGGCTGCTGGCGCAGCGATGATGAGCATCAGTACGATTGTTGTGGCGATTAATGCCAGCCTGCTAAAAATAAATAATGGATAAGATGATTCTCAGAATAAACATACCCTCTCATGTATGCCTGTTGAATTGTTGCCAGGCTTAAAGCTTGTACCATGGTTAACTTTACATGTTTGAATTTGTGTTTACATCAAATATTCATCTGTGAAAACGGCTCCAGAAATCCTTTGTTAATATGAAATCAGCTTACCTATACATTCGTGTTAGTACCGATGAGCAAAAACGAAAAGGTTATTCTCTTCCGGAACAAGAAGACAGACTACTAAAGTATTGTGAATTCGAAAATATTGAGGTTAAAGCCATTTTTCGGGAAGATTTCTCAGCTAAAGATTTTAATCGTCCGGAATGGAAAAAACTTGTTGCTACAATAAGAAAATCCCGCTCTAAAGAACCCAATATTATACTATTTCTAAAGTGGGATAGGTTCAGTCGTAATATAGAATATGCCTATGAAATGATTGGCATATTAAGGAAGCTAAATACAGTAGCAATGTCTATTGACCAGCCTATTGATTTTAATGTTCCCGAAAGCTCAGTAATGCTTGCTGTTTATTTATCCATACCGGAATCAGAGAACTTACGACGGGCATTAAACACATCAAATGGAATGCGCAGGGCAAAACAACTTGGCAGATTTCCAAACAAAGCTCCACTGGGTTATTCCAATCTCGCAATGCCAGATGGCAAAAAGTATATCGCTCCAAATCCATCTATTGCCGATATTATTAAGTGGTCTTTTCAACAACTTTCGAAGAATACTTTTACTATTCAAGAGGTTAGAAGAATGGCTTTAACTAAAGGATTAAAGTGCTCCCGATCAAATTTTTTAAGAATTATTCATAGTCCTGTTTACTGTGGTTTTGTTAGCCTTTCATCAGAAACCGATAGTACAGTTCTGATAAAAGGAGTGCATGAACCGATCATTTCAGAGGCCTTGTTTTACGAAGTTCAAAATATTGTTAGTACTCGAAAAAAAGTTTTTGGCAAGACAGACGAATTAAAGGAAACATTTCCTCTGAAAGGCTATTTGATTTGTCCGAAATGTTCTCGTAAACTTCGGGGAAGTTATTCAAAGGGACGTGCCAAACGATATCCTTATTATCATTGCTCAGGTAATTGTAAAACCAGAATTAAGGCAGGCCTTGTAAATGAAAGTTACAATAAGAAACTTGAACAACTTGTACTTTCAGAAAGAGGAGCTGAATTGTTCAGCTTAGTTTTAGAGGATACGAATACACTATTGTACAAAACAAAATTCTTGAATGAGCGAAGAACTTTGGTGAGGCAACTCGAAGAACAGGGATATTTAATATCAAAAGCCAGAAAACTATTTGTAGATGATAAACTGAAGTTTGATGATTTCAAGGAATTAAAAAAAGAGTATCAAGATATTACTGGCGTAATAAAAAAAGAATTTAGCTCTGTTGCGGACAAACTAAAACATATCGATCAACAATTGGCACAGGCCAGAAAGTCTATTAAAGATGTTTTCCATTTGTATAAGTTTATGGATGCGTCTGACAAAAAACAAATAGTAAGTTTGATCCCTCCAGAAGAAGTTAATATTCAAACAGGTGATGTTTCTCTACAGATGGGTAGTGCGTTAGTCAAAATTCTACATCATAAGCAACAAATCTTTTCTCATAGCTTGAGCGTAAATATTATTCTGTCTAACAGCACTAATTATAGAGTTAGAAATATATCGTTAAAACGGGCGATGCAGGTTTTGGCTAAAAATAATATCGAAGTCAATGACGATGAGGCGTCTGTTATATTGGATTTTCTTTATCATATTGCCCAGAACTATAACAAACACGAAGCATATAACAAGATGGAATCCTTAACGGGAAATCGAACCTCTTGAAACGTAGACCCATACTTACTTTCGTCTCATTTTAGCCTTGCATACAGGAAAAGATGTAGCGATTTATTGACAGAAATCGAACCATCAACTAGAGCGTCGTAACTTATTGGTTAGTATCGTCTATTAGCATAAAAAAACGAAACATCCTAAATTAGGCTGTTTCGTTAAGTGACCTCATCGGGCTGATCTCGAACCACTTTTTAAACGACTTAAGACTGTTGGCGTCGCTTTTTCCTTGAATAAGTTATCTTTTCCTTCACATGGTGGTTTTGGAGGACCGGTAGCACTGGTTGGCTATATGCACAGGGATCTGGTTGACCGTAAATGTCCACGCATAGGGTGTCTGCGCACAGACTACTACCCCGCTCAAAATCAATATCAAACTAACAATAATTTTCCGCATCTGCCAGGATTTATATACAGATGCTTCTGATCGGGAAAATGTACCCTCTATGTCCTGTTCCATTCTTCGCAATATTTATTATAGTTTTGATCAAGACAATAAAGTGGCAATGGCTTATGATTTCTCGGCGCTGAATGACAAGGAGTTTGAAGGGCTTGCAATGGATATCCTCAACGCCCGTTTCAAGCTCGACCTGCAAAGTTTCAAAAGCGGGAAAGACAAGGGAATCGATCTGCGTTTCAGCAGTCCAAAGAATAATAATGAAATCGTCGTTCAGGCCAAACAATACATAAAATCAGGATACAGAGCGCTGGTCAGAGACTTGGTTAAATCCGAATTTCCCAAAGTAAAAAGATTACAACCTACCAGGTACATGCTGGTCACAGCGCTACCACTAAGTGCTACCAATAAGGACGAAATCTGCAAAAAATTCAAACCATTCATCAAAACACCCAACGATATATTTGGACAGGATGATCTGAATAAATATTTGTCGAAGTTGCCGGAGATTGAAACCAGCTGGTATAAGTTATGGTTATCCAGCGTCCCCGTTCTTACCAAAATTCTCCATAACGCTGTTACAGGCCGGTCAGACTTTTACGAAGGCAAAATCAGGAAAAATATTCAACGATACGTGTACAGCGTGAATTTCGACGACGCCTTTGACATTCTCAGGAAATATAAGTATATACTAATCACAGGCCTGCCCGGCGTAGGAAAAACCATGCTGGCAGATTTTCTGACATACCATCTGCTGGCGCAGAAATACAAGCTGGTTTATATCGACTCCGATTTGAAAGACGCTGAAGATATTATCGCTAAGAACCCTAAAACAAAACAAGTGTTTTATTTTGATGATTTTCTGGGTGCCAATTACCTGGAAATTATGAATCCCAAAACCCCGGAATCAAAATTTGTCAGTTTTTTGGACCGGATAAAAAACTCACCCAATAAATACCTGATTCTAACTACGAGAACAATAATCTATCGCACCGCCATCGAAAGATTTGAAAAACTGAAAAGGGCCAGCGTAGACATCGCAAGAAGAGAAATTCAGCTGGGACACTATAGCGACCTGGATAAAGCCAAGATACTATATAATCATATTTATCATTCAGCATTACCGGATGAAAAGAAAAAGGAGATATTTAAAGACAAAGCCTACATGGCAATTATTAATCATCAAAATTATAATCCGCGATTAATTGAATTCGTGACGGATCCCGTTAATTCAACTGACATAAAAAAAGGTCAATATCTTGCATTCGTCACAAAACATTTGAACAATCCGGAGGAAGTATGGCGTCATGCCTATGAACAACAGATAACAGTGGAGGAAAAGTTACTGATGCACGCTGTTTTCACCCAACAAAACAATGCAAATGAAGGTCAGACAAAACAAATATTTGACTCGTTCCTGCACTTCGAAATGGAATCTTACCATTTCCGCCCCGGTCCCAGCCCGTTCAAAAATGCGCACAAAAAGCTGCTGGACGGCATTCTTAGGCGTGAAGTTATTGTCAGGAACGACGAAGCCAGGGTGTCCTTTATTAATCCATCCTTATCTGATTTCCTGACGAGCTATTTCTATGAAAATCCGGAAGAACGCTGGAAACTCATTCAGGGTTTAACATATATCGAACAGTTCGAACAAATGACTTCGAATTTCTTCGCAGTTATTGGAACGCGTCTTACGAATATAGAAGAGGAATCAACCAGACTCGCGTTGCATATACTGGGAAAGGCAGTTCGTATAAAGAGTTTCAGCACATCAATTACCGGATTAAAAATCGCATCACTATTAAACAGATTTAAGTATCTTGATAAAACCTCGACGCAAAAAATCGAACAATATACGGCCGGCATACTCCGTTCTGTCCGACTGGACAGAGTCAACTCGGGTAACTGGAAGTATTACATGAATTGCATTCGTCGTGGTAATGATGAAAGCCTGGTCGGTAAGTTCCTGCTGGAAAACTGGGATGCCGTCATAAGAGTCCTGATATCAGGCACGTCCGAGGCAGATGAACTTGGATATATAAGAGATCTTTTTGATGAATACCGCGTAGACTTCGATGCATTTATGTCAAGATCTGACAATCGGAAATTCATTAGTGACCTTCTCAATGCATATGTTAAGGATCAGACGGAAGCCTGGTATCGTGATGAAAAAAGTACTATTTACACCGAACGCGACTATGAGCGCATGATTGATACACTAAAGGATCAACGTGGCGAAATATTTTCAAAGTTTGATATCGATGATGATTCCTTCGACGATGATCTGTTTTTCATGGATGACGTGGAGGACATTATTGCGGAAAATACGGATTACCGGGATTACGGGGCAGATGACAGAATCACGCCTGTTCCGGATAAAAGGAGTGTCAGGATAGATATGCCGGAAAATGAGATCGACCGGCTGTTCGAGTCACCGTTCTGAAAGTCGATTTTAGCCTCTCTTTCTGTCTGATTTAGATTTCCCGTGCTTTGCTTTAAGATTCTGATTTTCAGCAGTTTTAGCGCTTTCATCAAGCAGCTTCTGAATTTCCGATTCTATCATTTGGGCAATATCGCTTTTAATCCGATAATAATTTTCGGATATCCTTTCCTTCGTCACCGTAGACTTTTCCAACATTCTGATTTTGATTTAAGGGTTACTTTCTGTCTATGCTCTTTCTTGTAAAATTTCGCAATGGAAGACTTTTAATTTTATTTTCTGATCGGGATCATCAGCTACCATTCCAACAAACTCACCTGATGAAAGCGAAGAAATTTTAGACTGCGGAATAGCAAAGTCCATTTGGCTAGATTTGCTAATTGAGGTATCGTTTCGATTTACACTAACGCTTTCTTTAAGCTGAGAAATTTTTCCAAATCGTTCTGATAACAATTTAGCTGTCTCACCCATAACTTGTCCACTAATAATATTGCCCACAATATTCATGATGACTGATGCCTGATCTCCACCATAATCTTTCTTTAATTGGCTAAAATCTTGCATGCCGAGGCAAGTAGCAACTTTATTTGACCTCGCGGTGGCGATCAGATTGTCAATGCCATTAAAAAAAATGGTAGGAAATTCGTCAAAAACCAAACTGGATTTGAGTTTGCCTTTCTGATTGACAAGTTTAACCAGCCTAGTAACATAAAGTGATAAAACTGGCCCAAAAGTCTGTTGCTTCTGAGGATTATTTGCCAGGCAAAGGATTTTAGGTTCTACAGGATTATTGATGTCCAGTTTGAAATCGTTACCCGACAGAACCCAATACAGCTGAGTGGAAGAAAGGCGTGCCATACCGATTTTTGCGCTTGCAATCTGCCCCTCAAGCTGCTCCATCGCATCGTTTTGATAAGCTGAAATGAAGGGGTTTATCAAAACTTCTATCTCCGGCTCAGTCTTCAAAACGGGAAATAATTTCTCGTAATCCGTTTGCATCAACTCAATCACATGCGGAAGCGTACAAAAAACGCCATTTTCATACTTTTTCAGGAACCAAATGATTGCCGTGACAAAATTTATTGGGGACTCGACAAAAAAATCTCCCTGTTTGGTAATCCAATCCCTGTTTAATCCAAGCAATATGGACCTTGCTGATTCTATCGCATCCGTTATATCATACATCAACTCCGGATCCAGGGGGTTACACCGATCGCTCATAGCCGGATCGTCAAAGATTATTCTATAAAAAGATGGTTTTATTCGATAAGCTTTTTCATTTCTCTTCAAGGTGTTATACGCAATCTGAGTTAAATCCGGATATTTAAAATCATAGAGTAACATTGTGAACCCCTTGGTTATATGCTGCCTGATGACATGCTGAATAACAAAATATGATTTGCCCGATCCTGGCGATCCAACTACTAATAAACCGCGAAAAGGATTAATTATGTTTATCCAGCATTTCCGAACTTTGCCTTTAAGATTATAACGACCTGGAAGATTAATTGAATATTCATTTTCTATGAATCTCTCTTCATGTGGGAAAGTCTCATTGATCTCATTAAAAACATCAATGCCGAGCGTAAGTGTTATCAATCTTGATAGCCTGGCACCACTATTTAATATAAGCAAATACCCTATGGTAGTCACAAGCATATAACTTATAGCCTGGACTTCTATTGAGTTCAGGCTTTCCGTAATAAAGCTTGAAAATAAATATAAAACGATTCCGGCGAACAGATACAGTGTGATGGGCTTCCAATTTAACTTTTCATCTTTTTTACCCTTCGAACCAACCAGAGACAATATGAGTAATCCCATGCAAATAAATTTTGCATGATTATGCGCAAACAATCCTGTTTTTGAGAAATTTATAAGAACTCGATCGACTAAATTCCAATTCAAATTCCAAATTACAAAAGCACCATAGCAGTTGTGGTAATAGTGTAACAGCAATATTATCACACTGACATTTCGCATAAAACCGGTAATTCTCTGAAGCCCTATTTCATTCTCACCTGTACCGTTCGCCATCATACCTCAGTTTGATCCTTATAAATGTGATTTTCGTTTCCTTTTTCGTCGCCTAGCCATCAGTGCATATAATAATCTTGAATCATCAATTTCCGGTTGTAATAGATCCTTTATTACGCTTGCCGAACCTTTATTTGAAAGTAAATGAGTATAATTTTTCTGAGATCTTGGTTTTTTTGTAAAATGACTATACTGCTGATTTGATTTAACTGATTCAGCCATATTTGTTGGCTGAATGACTTTTACATAATTGATTCGTTTCTGTAAGGCAGCTATGCTATATTCTTTTCCGAGCTGGCTTCCGTTAAAAACACATCTATTTCGATGATCAACGAAAGTGATTCCATATATCAGTCCATCGTTATTCTGCCTTAAAATAGTATCAATGTTTTGTTGCTTCAATTTCTTAATGAGGTCTTCCAGGTTTGATGGGCTGGCCTTCAACTCCCGATCAATTGTGATTCTTAATTCATCACCGGTCGAAGACCTGTTCAATTCGTTTTTTTTAAAGAGTTGCTCGAGAAAAACAAGAGTTGGTTTACTATATATAGAGCTTGCCTTAATGGGAATTCCGACTCGTCTGCCTTTTTCATCGAGGATATGGTATAATAGCCCTTTGTTTCTGCGAATTCTACCACCTTCCTTTCCAGCATCTGCTCCAACATTAAACGTCTTTAATATTGCATTTAATGAAGCGAGGGAGGTAAAATTGTAGCGCTTCAGTACGTTTTCAAGCACATTAGTAATCGCCCTTTTGGACTCAGATTTTCCATACTCAACTTTTCGGATGTCAATTTTTCCCTTCTCCAGGCGAATTCCTTCAATTGCTCTGACAAGCCCGAATTTCTTTTCAATTTCTTTTCTGGCAATTTCTGACTTTAGCTTTCCGATATTATAGGTGTCAATCCTTTCTCCGGAAGCCTTAATGCTTGTCGTAACAATATGGACATGCGGATGTCCGGCATCCTGATGTTCATAAACCAGGTAAGGTTGTTCTCCAAAACCAATCATCGCCATATATTCATTAGAAATGGCACATAGGGTCTTCTGATTTAGTTTCTCAGATGGGTGGAAATTCAATGAAATATGTAGGGTATTACTTTTTTGTGCCCTTTCATTCAAAGAAATCAGGGCCTGAAACCTTTGTAGTTTGTTATAAAAATTCATTTTATCCAGGTCTTTTATAAAATTACCAGCATAAATACATGTAGCCTGGCCACTCTGAACCTTTTTCTCATTGTAATTCAGGGCACGTTTAATGCTGTGTGGACTGGTTATTTTTGTGACCATAATTCATAAATCTGGACTAAATGTTCATTGATTGCACCCACTTTGTTCATAAATGATTTATGAGTGGAGTCATAAATCATAAGCCAGGATCTCATTTGCGGAAGTCCGTCTAAGGAATGCAGGCGCTTTACCGCCTGGTTAAAATTGTTGCCGATGGCACTCAATTCATTTTTGAAAAGCAGCATTTCAGCTAAAAACTGATCAGCCGATTGGTTCCGGTATTTTACCACAACTGGTTTTGACAATAGGACCTTTCTGGCATATTCACTTAAACTTCTACAAGTAGTCGTTTTGCTGTACTGCTCAATCAGAAGATATTCAGCAGGCTTGACACGAAAACTAATCCATTCTCGATTCTCACTCATCACAATTCATTTATCGGTTTACATATCCAATTCACATTTCGCAGCTCACCAAAACCGCCCGTCGACTCCGGAGACAAATGGGCGGCGAGATCCAATTGTGCAACAATTGAACATCTCGCCCGTTGCAATTTTGGCAACGTAACCCGGTTTTAAAATCCGGCCAATTTTATCAAAGACTGCAATTTTAGAGGATCAAAAATAGATGTAAGAAATAGACGGATTGTAGGAGGACTAAATTTTAGCTATGCTATCTTCAAGTTTGAGTTTCCTTGAGCCAGTAAGACAGGGATAATTTATCTATTAAATATAAAAAGGGCTTAGATCAGCCCTTCATCTGCAAAGGAAAAATATTGATCTTTCGTTACGATCAGGTGATCTAACACTCTTATATCGAGAAATTGACCGGCGTTTTTGAATTTGTTAGTTAATTCTTCGTCTGCGCGGCTCGGTTTGAGATTTCCGCTTGGATGTGAGTGAGCCAGCATGATATTACAGGCGCAGGCTTTTAGGGCTGCTGAAAATATTAACCTGGGATCAGCCACAGTTCCTGTAATTCCACCTGAAGAAACATTGAATATACCCAGCACCCTATTGGCCTGGTTAAGGAATATTACCTTGAATTCCTCTACCAATTCAATTTTGTCCAGGTCCCAATGAAAAATGAGTAATGCATATGCTCCTCGGGAGTCACTAATTCTTGGCCTTTCTGAAGCCTTCACTTTTGATTTGTAAATAAGTTCTACTTCTGAAACTTTTGTCCAATCTGAAGTTTGATTTTTTCCTTCCATAATCTTTGATTTAAAATGTTTTAAATGAATTATGGAACATTAGCCGGCTTTGTCGCGAGTAAGTCCAAACAGGAAGGCGTATAAAGGATAGCTCTGTGGGATGGGCCTGAGTTTATGCCGCCGGTTTGGACGCCCGAAGCGGCAAAGCCGAACTTTGTAAAGAAATTCAGTAAAACACTTTTGTAATACCCAAAAAATACAAGCTGCCGCCCGTAGGGTGGCAGCTTTCCGAACCTTGAATCAGGATTTAATCTTATCGATTTGAATTTTTAATCTGGATATTTTCTCAAGCTGATTCAGTTGCCTTTTGTCTGATTTCTGCTTCTGTCCGTTTTCGATATCTTCCAATTCCAAACCAGCCTGTGCTGCCATCTGATAGAGGAAGTAACCGGTTTCGCTTTTTGGATTTTTGCTATCCGGTTTTGACACCACGGCCATCCGGATCAAATATGCAAATTGACCTTCCGATAGATTTTCCAGCTGTTTATATAGCTCCCTAGTGTCATGGTAGTCAAACGTCTCGTTCTCCATAAATAGCGTCTGCAAAACCGTATTTCGCGCCGAATAGTCCAGCGATTGAAATAATATAAGCCGGACAGCCACACAATCAGCTGGAGACGGCTTACTGGTCAAACCGCTTAACCTTTCCAAAAAATTTTGTTGTACCAGCGATTGCACTTTTTCCCGGTCGAGCTCTAGTGACCTTTCTTCCCTTGCTTGGATCCGATCAATCTCCCCCTGCAATAGTTCAACCGTGGCGGTTCCGGATTTGATCGCTGATTGCACTTGTGCAGCCTTCGGCAATTCTATTCGGCCTGACACAGATGGCCTTTCTTCCGGATTAAACAGTACGACTGAAAATTTATCCTCTGCAATGAGCAAGCCTCTCCGGTATTTCCCGGAGTTCATTTCCTGTTCATACTCTTGTAAATCATTTTCATATTCCTCCAAGGCTTCTTTAAAAGATTCCTCATCATCCCCAGATACTTCATCTTCATCCATATAGTCTTCTCTTGCAGGCACACCTGGTTTGTTCAGCGTATCTACTTTGTAATAGTTATATTGTGGTAAGGTGGCCGCTTCCGGCATTAGGTGGATCAGATCTCCAAACCTGTCCGGAGATCCATAAAACAGCAAGGCATCAGGCTCGTCCTCCTTGAAAATCCGCAGGATTTTCGCACCAAAGCTGATATTGCATTTATTTTTATAACATTCTTTATTGGAACAAACCGCGTCATTTGATTGGTCGGGGAAAAGGGTTTTGAGCGTAGCGCTGTTGAACGAACAGGAAGTGCAAGCCCCCATTTCCGGCACCAGCTTTTTGTCCTTAATATCGAAAGGTGCCTCTGTTAAATCGTAACGAAATTGATTCAAAGCGCGGGTCGTGTCAGGCATTTCAAAATCCGCATCTATCTGCCAGTTTGAGCAATATTCCTCATAAAAATCATTTTGGGACACTGCTGAAAGTGATGCAATATCAATGGCCTGTTGCATCGTACACTTATCGGCCATGAAAACGGATCGCATGGATTCAATCAGGGAAAGCAATTTCAGGCGACTATGTACAAATGCCCTAGACTTACCCATCCGGAAAGATATCTCGTCGAGGGTGGAATACACTTTTCGAAGTCGCTCAATTGCAAACGCTTCTTCCATCGGATGGGTGTCCGACCTTTGCAGGTTTTCGGATAATTGAATTTCAACAACTTCCTGATCACTCAGCGATACGATGTTTACAGGCACTTCTTTCAAACCGGCTATCTTGGCCGCACGATATCGCCTCTCTCCCGCCACAACTTCATATCTCCCAGAATCGAAACGCCGAACAACCAAATTAGAGATAATCCCGTGTTGCGCTATGTCGGCAGCTAATTCATCCAATTCCTTTTTCGGAAAAGATATGCGGTAATTTAATGGACTGGTATCCAAATCGTCGATAGGTATATTTTTAAATTCCCCCGTTTTCAAAGAAGGAGATTCTTTGGAATTTGTTCCTGACTGGTTTGCTTGTTTTGGATTTTTTGCTCCTTTATAAAGTATTTTTTTTGTTGTCTGCATATAACGAGTTTAAAATAAAAAGTAAATGAATTAAAATGGCAGGTCGTCGGCTGCTTGATTTGGGACATGGTTTTCCTCCGACAACGTTTCCTTTTTTACACCGCCATGCAATATGATGTTGTTCACACTACAGTTTAGAGCAGCATGAGCCTCACCTTGCTGATCAACCCATGCCCTGGCTGTGATGCTTCCATATAGCTCAACGACATGGCCCTTTTTTAGAAAAGGCTGAATACCGGTGTTTTTCCAAAAAGAACAGTCAACAAATTTGACAGGCCTTTTCCCTGACTTCGATTTGTAATTTTCGTTGATTGCAATTGTAAAGTGCACTACCTTTTTTTCGTCCGAAATAGTTTCGGTTTTCGCATCTGCTGTTAGTCGACCTACTAGAATTTCCATAACTTTTGATTTAATAAATGAATAAATGATTTTAAAAGAAAAAACGGGAAAAAAGAAAGCATGAAAAAACCGGCAGTGAGTCGATCAGACACCAAAAGGAAACGGAATAAATGCTTGCCAGCGCGGAGGAACTGTGTTATGCCGTAAGCTTTTGGTTGTGCATGGAAGCCGGTAATTTGCTTTCGCTTTTTGCCGTTTTATTTCAAATTCCAAGAATTAGGGAAACGCATCATCTATGAAATAATATTTTGCGGTATTTGTTTCAATTAAAATAGAAATAATATCAAATTGAAAGGGGGCTTCCTCACTAAATCCTTCCAGAAATGCCATCGAAGAATTTATCAAACTTCTCCATTTTCGTAAGTTTATTCTTTCTTCCGGATAGCCAAAGGAACTTGTTCGGCTTGTTTTGACTTCAATAAAGTGAAGTACACCCTTCTTTCTGGCAATGATGTCTATTTCACCCCTACGATATCGCCAGTTTTTAAACATGATCTGATACCCCCGTTCCGAGAGCCAACAGACTGCCAGTCTCTCTCCTTTTTTTCCCGTCTCGTTATGACCTGCCATTATGTAGTTAATTTGATTGTAGGGAATTATGAACTCTGGATTTGACTTTGAATTGTTCAAATTATTTTCATTGCCAAGTTTTCAAAGAAATGAATGATTTGAATTAGTCAGGGGTGGCTTTGCTACCCTCTTGCCTGAAACAATTAGAAACGGTTTGTCGAGGGTTCGAAATGATATGGCTTCCGCCACATGGTCAAGTCGGATTTCTTTACTCCCTCTGAGGTCCGCAATCGTGCGGGAGACTTTCAAAATACGAGAATATGCACGTACTGATAGTTGCAACAAATCCATGCTCCGTAGCAGATAATCTTTAGTTGGTTTATCGAGCTGACAATATTCCTCTATTTTGTTCTCGGGCATTTGGGCATTGCAGTGCACACCTTTTTCACTTTCGAATCTTGCGGTTTGTATTTTTCTGGCTTTAATAACCCGTTCTCTGATTACTGCAGAGGATTCCTGCACTTCCTCGCGCTCGATTATTTCGGAAATCGAAAGTGACTCAACCTCAATATGAAGATCAATGCGTTCTAAAATGGGTCCGGAAATTCTACGACGATACCAATAGATAGCCGTTTTATTACAAGTGCATTTACGGGTTGGATGACCCAAATATCCGCATATACATGGATTCATTGCCGCGAGCAACATGAATGTGGCCGGGTATTCTATAGAGCATTTGACCCTTGCTATCAATACTTTTCTTGCCTCCAATGGTTGGCGAAGGACTTCGATCGCACTCCGTTTAAATTCGGGTAATTCGTCAAGAAACAGCACACCATTATGGGCAAGTGAGATCTCACCTGGCATAGGTATACTGCCACCTCCTCCCAATGCGATATCGCTACTGGTATGATGGGGGCTTCTAAAGGGTCTTTCTCTGATTAAAGCCGTCAGATGTTCCCTTTGACTTAACACACTATGAACTCTTGTCGTTTCGAGCGCCTCATCTAAAGTCAAAGGAGGAAGTATGGAAGGAAGCCGGCTGGCCAACATTGTTTTACCATTTCCTGGCGGTCCGATCAGTAATGCATTGTGCCCTCCCGCTGCCGCAATTTCAAGTGCACGTTTTACCCTGGATTGTCCTTTTACCTCATTAAAATCTGGGCCATTTAATTTTGCTTTTGGATTAAAGGGAATTGGTTTTACCGGCGTAAGCACTGCAGTTGTCTGTATGAATTCTAAGATTTCTTTTATATGGGATACGCCATAGACTTTGATGCCTTTCACAAGTGCTGCTTCCTGTGCGTTGGTCTTAGGCAAAATGATACCTTTATATCCATTTTTCGCAGCCTGGTATGCCATGCAAAACGCTCCTCTGACTGGAAAAATACTTCCGTCCAAACCGATTTCACCTATTACCACAAAATCACACAGTTTTTCAATATCACTGATTTGTTCAGTAGCCAGCAGGATTCCTAGTGTGATTGGCAAGTCGAATGCGGTTCCTGTCTTTCGCACATCAGCCGGCGCAAGATTGATTACCAATTTCGTTCTGGGCATCTGAAAATCGATATTATGAATAGCAATTGCAATTCGAGACAGGCTTTCTTTTATTCCATCGTCTGGAAGACCAGTAATGATATACCCTAAACCTTTGGTTACACTCACTTCGACAGACACCCGAAATGCATCTATTCCGAAAAGCGCGCTACTGTTTATTTTTGCCAGCATAATATTATTTTTATCGGTCCAGATTATTCAAAGAGTTGGCTTTAATCTCGGCGACTTCACGCAGTAATCCTGATTTGTCAACATATTTTCTGTATCCGAGCGATCCCCAAACCAAAATGTGGCTTCCTTTTACAAATGATCGTTCAGCAAGATCAGCAGTTTTATCCCAGGCAACTACTTCGTGCCAGGTTGTCCCAAAAACAGGTTTATCAACTCCGTATTTTATTTGGCTGTGAGTAGCTACACGGATAATAGCACGTTTAACTCCATCCTTAGAAATAAATATTTTGGGGCTATCTCCCACATAACCGGTTAGTTGCACAACATTGTTTCTCATTGCGTTTGACGTTTTTTTGATGATTAAATTTTATAGATGTATTTATCCGGACAAAGATGGGTCACGGAAAAACCAAAAAGTTCAATATACTTTTGTATATGAATATATATGCGAGTCTATACGTGTATACACGGATAACATAAAAGGTATGGCTACGGGAAAGTGCATTTATTGCAGTAAAAAATTTGAAGGTCGCGCCGATAAAAAGTATTGCAGCGATTCCTGCAGAACAAATTATTCGAATGAACTAAAGACCAAGGAAAATGAAGAGATCAGGTCGATTCGCCTGTCACTCAGGAAAAATAGAAATATTTTAAAAAAGTTAATTGGCAAGAAAGATGATCAAATCATTCCGAAAGAAACGCTGGAGCACAATGGGTTTTTGTTTGATTATCATACTCACTTTTTTACCTCGGAGCTGCAAAAGAATGTTTTTACGTTTTGTTATGACTATGGATACAGGGATATCGGAAATAAAAAATTTAAAATAATCAGGCGATGGGGTGGCGGTCATTAAATGCGGGATTTTGATTAATTTAGGTGCCCATCTATTTTTCCATGGAAGGTTCCCAGGTTGCCATATCCCCACTCGAGATCCGCACTGGCGACGGAGATCGTGTCACCGTTTTTCATGGTTTTCCGGAAACGTTAAGAAAATCTTACGGGCTAGTTGCTTTTGACTCCATGTACGCGATGGGGGATTTCGGGCATATGGGTTTTCATCATTATCCCGGCAATGGATTTTCGATCTGGCACAGTGAGTACAATATCTCCAGGGCGGTGGATTTTTTATCGCGTGGGGAAATAGCGCTCCTTGAACTCAGTATTCCGCTAGTCGCGAATATTCATTCCAGTTGGAATGGCAATGCGTCCGAGTTCGTGCAGGACGAGCAATTCGAGTTGTCTTACGTGCCATTTGCCAATTACAAAAACAGTTTTAAGGAAGCATGCGATTGCAGAACTTTCGACATTCATTATTCGAGGGAATATTTGGACCGGTTTGCGGGGTCCTGTCCCGCACTCGGACATTTTTTAGAAAAAGTTGACCGTGGTGAACCCGTTTCTCTCACCGGACACAAACGACTCATTAGTGCTGCCATGAAACGGTTGGTGCTGGATATGCTGTCATTTAACATGCTGGATAAACTTGCAGCTTATTTTTACGAAGCCGGAGCGTTGATGATGCTGACATTAGTGCTGGACCGGATCCACGACGCCACCATAACAAGACCGGTGAAGTATTCGGATCATGAGATGCAGAGTGCAGCGGTGGCGAGGAACTTACTGATAGCTGACTTCAGTGAGAAATACAGTATTCGGGATCTTTCGCGGAAAACCGGTACTTCTGAAACCAAATTGCAGCTTGTGTTCAAGCACTTGTACGGTACAACGATATTCGAATATGCCCAATCAGCACGCCTTGATTTTGCCAAACAGCTACTGCTGGATACAGATATCCCCATTCAGTCCGTCGCCGAGCGCTGCGGTTATCCAGATAACTCCAATCTCACCGCGGCCTTCAAAAAACGCTTCGGATGTTCGCCTGAATCTTTCCGGACGAAGGGAAAATAAACCAACATTCATAAATTCTAAGTTTAACCTCATAAGTGAAATCGTGATTTCGTATTCCAATTTCGTGGTAACAAAAACTACTACGCCATGGAATACACGGAAAACAATTACGAATTTTTAGTAAAAGATTTGAAGTATCTGGGATTTGACTCCAGCCTCAACGCTGAGCTAAAGGAGATGCTCGGTACAGAGGCAGACGCATTCGAACTCGAATACCGAGCTTCGATCCAACAGGAGCCTGTCGAAGCCGTCCTTTATTTCCACCGCCTGACCCCGGAAGGCTATTTCTTTTTTTCTAAATACGTTTTGTCTGTCAGTGGAAGGAAGCACAGCTTTTATGTTTTCAAAGGCCGGGGCATGACGGTTAAAGAGGCCTTCAACCTGCTGAATGGCCGGGCCGTTTTCAAACAGCGTACGGCTAAGAACGGCCAGACCTACAACGAATGGATCGACCTGGATCTCACTATCCGCGAGGACAATGGGTTTAAGCCCCGCCTCTATCCCGAGAGTTATGGATTCGATCTGTCAGCACTCATTGATTCCCTGATGATCGACACACCGACAGCCAACTGGGATCGCTCGATGCTGATCCGGTCTTTGGAAAAAGGTAATCTGCAGACCGCCTTTATCCGGCAGGAAGGCGCGCACCGCAAGGTTTACATCCAGGCCAATCCGCGTGAGCGCACCATCACCATTCATGAACTCGAGTCTCCGGCTTTGGTGCAATTTGAATCCAAAACAAATGATGAAATCGAGAATGTGTTGGCCGATGGAAAATCCAGAACTAAAAAATTGAAAGATGTTATCAAATGAACAGTAAACACTTTCAGATAATGTTGTTTTTGGTCTATGCCATCCTCAGCACCGGATTTATTTTATTTGTGTTGAAGACCATAGGTGTTCCGATCAGTCCGACACAATGCGTTGTGATCATAGTTGGATGGGTTCTGTATTGTGTCGGCGTCGGACCCTATGTCTCAGCACATTATTTGTTTCGCCATAGCAAGCTCCGGATGCCTACTTTAGAAGAAGAGAAGTTAATAGATTCTCTATTTTTAGAAGTTCAACAAAGAACTTTATTTACTAATCCTGTCAGGTTATGGATCAGCGAGGAATCCGGTCTTGAAGCATTTGCCGCAGGCAGTCGTACTATCGCGATATCAAAGGGGATGCTGAAAATAATGACGCACGATGAAATAAAAGGTATTATGGCCCATGAGCTCGGCCATTTGGAAAGCTGGGATTGCCGGATCGGAGCAGCTTATATTACGGCCATGAAATTAACAGGGCTCATCTGGCGGCCTTTTACAATTGTCCAGTCGAAAATCAGAAAACGATTTATTCTTTTATTCGCGGTCATCGGTTTCCTATATTTTGTTTATGTTTATCCGGCAAGCAAGACGACTCATACGTTGCCATTGATTATTGTGTTTTGTTTTATTCTTGTATTTCCGTTATTTAGGCGACTAAATGATTTTTGTTGGTTCGTTGTTTCGCGGTTTCGTGAATACCGGCAGGACGCATTTGCTTTTTCGATTGGATATGGACAGAACTTACTAGACGCTTTAATTAAATCCACACTCGATGGCGATATGCCCGTCAATAGATATCAAAATTTGATGAAGGGAAGTCATCCTATTATTTATAACCGGATTCGGCGGCTAGAGAAATTGCTCGGGTTAAGGGATCAGGACTGACTTCCTCTATATTCTTGCCAACAAGTTAACAAACCCGTAGAAGTTATTTGCGTTAATGGTAAACACTTTGCTCTCACCTAAGCGTAATTGCTGTTAACCTTCATTTGCGCGGGCGATCACTTTCTCGCGGTCGAAGACGTCCAGCCACTCGTCTTTGCGTTCTATCATCGGGTCGAGCCAGTCGGCTTTTTCCCTTGCTCTTTTCAACCATGACATGAAATCTTCGGTGTTTTTATTATCCTGGATCATTTTATTCTCAAGCTCATCCAGGTATTCACGCAGTTGGAGGGTCTGTTGCCATCGGTTGAATTTTGCAAGCAATTCGATCATGTCATCTACTTCTTTTTGTTGGCGTTCTTCATGTTCTTTTCGGATTTTCTCTTCGGCATCACGGATCGCTCGTTCTTTCGCCCATACCGCTTCGCGTATGATGAGTTTCTGGCCTTCCAGTTCGATTTTCTCAATGATGTCCGGGAACATCTCTTCCAGTGTCCGGTTACCCTCGACGAATTCTCGGCCATTTTCGCCTTCTACCCTGAAGAAAAGTACGCCACTGGGAACCATGTCAGACCTGTTCCAGCCATTGTCGTTTTTATAAACACGCTTCGTTCGCTCCCGCAAAAAGATCTTGACCTTTTGTCCTTCGAATTCGACATAGGTGGATGGCCGCCAGCTCGCGTCGTCGATCCTTACCTCGTGACCACGCAACCGTAGTGTTTTGATCAGAGTGTCCATAAACCGCAGTGCCCGCGAAATAAATTTATCTGTCACGCGAATATCCAGAGTATCACGGTTGCTGTACCGCAGCTCACCTGGACGGGTCCATTCGTCCATGTGATTTAATCTTTCACGAGCTTCGATAATCAGTTTGTCCGGGTTGATCAGTTTTTCCGGAATGTGAATTTTTAATACCGTATTATCGGTTACCATCTTAACTGTTTTGGCGATCTCTGATTCTGCGGTGCGGGCCTGCCAAATGATTTTTTCTTCTTTGCCGCTGAATTTGGGAAGTTTCGCCTTAGGCGATTTTTTTCCATAACGAAGTCGTTGCCAGTGCCCGTTTGGCGGCGTCGGAATATCCAGTCGCTTGCAGGTCTTTCGAATACCCACGTCGGAGATATCGTACTTTTTTGAAATGGAAAGAATGGATTCCCGCCAGACCATTTCATACAGTTCTTCACGGGTTAAAATAATAGATTCCGCCCCGTGTCCTTCGCGGGATAATGTGGTTGCTTCCATTTAGTTGTGTGACTTGTTTTTATTTTTGCCTGAACACGCTTTCAAAGGCACCCGCCTCGTAAAACGCGATCACATCGGCATTCAGATTACGGATAAATTCAAAATATTCTTCCTCGGAACGGATGAGCCGGGTGCCGGTCGACGTCCGATTCACGATCACCAGCAAAAGGGGGTAATGACGATTTTGCATGAGCTTGTTTTTCCTAAAACTAATTGCCGATTGAATCAGAAAAAGGGGAAAAACACCCTTGCCCGCACGGTAAAAAAGCGCATATTGCATCCATGTCCCTCCCCATCGATCCCTCCGTCATCGAAGCCCGCAAGCGCGCCATTGAGGCCTCCTATCAGCGGCAACTCGATCTGGCCGGCAAGCCCGGTTACGACCCCAAACTCACTATCGAACTTAAAAAAGATCTTGACTGGCTCATCGAACTGCAAAACGCTTCGGACGCCGGTGATCCCGCTTAATCCGTTCTTTTCTTCTTCTCGATCTTGAGCACTTCGGATTCCAGATACATAGCCCTGGTCCTGCCCTTCACCAACTGCGGCTTGATGATCCCGTTATGGATCGCCTTCATGAAGGTCGCGTTGCTCACGCCCGCCATCTTGATTGCACCCTCCTTCGTCAGGAGCTGATCCTGTTGCATCTCCTGTTTGATGATCTTGCGCAATTGTTCATAGAATTCGTCTGGTGT